>R27__coassemble_463_pt1 | contig 26186 bp, 36 predicted proteins | sample R27__metabat2_low_PE_024 | metagenome-assembled genome bin R27
TTGATGATTCTGATTTAGATGATGAGGATTATGATGATGATTCTGATTGGGATGACGATTGGGATGATTTTGATGATGATTCTGATTGGGATGATTTTGGATGGTTTGCAGGAAATTATAAACTTCTTTATAAAGATTATGTAAGGGGTGCAGCCACTGCCAAATTTAGCAATCATTATGCTTCCGATTACAATATTAGTGATTATGAATATTTGGAATTTAGAATCATGTCTTATTTAGATAATTTCGGAAATTGTTCTGATGAAAATTGGACAACTAGTGATGATTTCCTTGCTGAATATCAATTATATCTAGAAAATCCTGGTAATTATAATTTTAATGAAAGTGATGAAAACTACGAAACATATTTAAAAATATATGATTCAATTGTTTCAAAATTTGAAGATTATAATTTAACTCAAAATGAAACTGATTATCTCAAATTTTTAGTAATATATTACTTGAATAATTATGGTAATTGTTCTAATTACACTTGGGATGAATCTTGTGACTTTTGTACCTTTTATATGACCAAATTTTTAGCTACATCATGTCCAAATGAAGTTTTGTCAGGATCTGCATCAAGTAATGCCGATAATTCTAATAGTAATTTTGAAGAATCAAACTTTATCGCTCCATTTTATTCTGGAAATGTGGCATATAATGTTTTATCTGATTCTATAGATTCTAATTCAACCCAATTAAATAATTCAACTCAATTAAATAATTCAACAGTAACATTTAATATAAACAGCAATGGTGGCGAAAATAATTTGTTAATTTTGCTTTTCGCTGTTTTGATGATGATTGTTTTGATTATTTAATTTCTTTTCTTTTTTTTTAAGCAAAATCTTTTTATTGATTTGTTAATAAATTAATAATAAAGGAGGTTTAATATATGGTTATTGTAAAACACTGTCCAAATTGCGGCAGTGAAATTAGTGATGATTCTGATTTTTGTACTGAATGCGGTTATAATTTATCAAATACTAATTACCAAGCTCCTGTTGTCAAATCGGGCTTTTTTAACACGTTAAATGAAAAGGTTAATTATTCCATTATCATATTTTCCTTTGTAATTTTTGGTGTATTTCTGTTTGCTGGATCAATTGTATGGTCTTCATTTCTGGCAAACGGTTCAATTGACATGATTACATATGTTTTGTTGACTGTTGTGTTTGCAGTATTTTTTGGAGGAATATTTGCCGGATATGCTGGATGTGAAGACAAGTCATATGTTTTACCAAACTTTTCAATGTATCTTGGAAGCATTTTTGCTGTTGTATTGTGTGGAATAGGATTAATATTTACTTTTTTAATGGGGATTTTAGCCAATATTAGTTCAGCTTTTTCATCTCTTGGAGGTTCGTCATCATATTCAAGCTCCCATCAACCTACTGCTTCAAATTTTGCACCGTCAGTCGATTTAAGCTCTGTTTTTAAAATTATATTGTTTGTATTGTTGATTCCTGTTGCAGCATATTTTGGCATATATTTGGGTTACATCTTAAAAAATAATATTTAATTTTTTTTTAATTTTTCAATCATATTACAATATTATATTAAAATAAACCATTTAGTATATATACATATTAGCGACATAAATTAATTCATTAAGTAATTTGATTTAATTGAATAAAGGTTTGATAATATGGTTAGGTTTTCACAATCTCTTGAGGATAAACAATCAAATAATGGAGAAAAACGTTATGAACAACTCAAGGATAATCATCATTATTATTCTCATAAAGAAAGGCAGCCTCATGTAGCTCATGTGCCTAAAGAAGAGCAAATCTACAGGCAGGCTCCTAACCCTGAGTATAAAAGGCCAGTTTATCAAAAGCAAGATAATTTCTATAAGTCTGTTCAAAATGTCGGAAGCGATGAAATAGCTTTTGAAAGGCCTGTGGTTGAAAGGGAATCTATTAAACCAGATTATTCAAAACCTGAATTAAAATTCCCTGCTGACCAAAACATTCAATTTGGTGTTAGATATTCTCCAAATTCAAAGCCTCCGGTCATTGGTAATAACCACACAATCAGGTCTAATTCAATTATCTATAATGATGTAGTTATAGGGGATAACTTTAGAACAGGACACAATGTGGTCATTCGTGAAAATACAAATATCGGAGATGATGTTTTGATTGGGACTAATACTGTTATTGAAGGTGATGTGATCATTGGAAATGATGTCAGCATTCAGTCTAATGTTTATATTCCTACAAATTCTGTAATTGAAGATAATGTGTTTATTGGACCTTGCGCTTGTTTTACTAATGACAAATATCCTGTTAGAATCAATTATGATCTTCAGGGGCCAAGAATTAGACGTGGTGCTTCAATTGGGGGTAATACAACATTTTTATCTAATGTTGAAATTGGTGAAGGGGCAATTGTTGCTGCTGGAGCTATTGTAATTCATAGTGTTCCGCCATTTTATTTGGCTATTGGAACTCCTGCACGTATTAAGCCACTTCCTGATCATTTGAAAGTTCCAAATAGATTTTAATTATTAAAATAAAAAATTTGTATTCTAATTATTAATATGGAGATTATTATATGGCTATATATAAATGTAAGATTTGTGGTTATGTTTTTGATGAAGATAACATTGAAGAAGGTTTAAACATTCCTGCTGGAACTAAATTTGAAGATTTGCCATCTTCCTTTAAATGTCCTAAATGTCGGATGGCCAAGTCAATGTTTGAAAAAGTTGATTAATTTTATATATCACTATTTCATAAACATAATATTAATTAAATTTAAAGGTTTTAAAACTAGACAATTTAATAAAAATATAAGGAGATTGTTATCATGGCAAAATTTAAATGTAAAATTTGCGGATTTGTAACTGATGAATTTGATGAACTCCCAGAAGACTACAAATGTCCTATGTGTGGCGCTACCGCTGACATGTTTGAAGAAATAGAATAGGGATAGGTTATTATGGCTTTTGTTTGTAAAGTATGTGGTTATGTCCACGAAGCAGATGAATTACCAGAAGGATTTACTTGTCCAATGTGCGGTGTAGGTGCAGAAAACTTTGAAGAACAATAAGGTTCTTCATTTCTTTTTTTTTAAATTTTTTCTAAAAACTGTTTGTTTTTATATTCGACACTAATTTTTCCAGAGTATTTTTCAAATATTTTTTCAATGTCTCTGTTTTCCTTAGATACAATTTCATAGCTCACTTTATCTGTATAATCTTTATTGATGGTTGTTAACTGATTATTTCTGACTTCTGCATCAGCTGTTTTGATGTTTGAATATTCAAAAGTGATTTGATAAACATCATATTCTTCAATTTCGACGATTTCAGCTTCGCCAACAGCTTCCATAACTGATTTTGAGTAAGCCCTTACAAGCCCTCCAGCACCTAATTTAATTCCTCCGAAGTATCTGGTAACGACTGCCGTGATGTTGTGGAGTTCGTTTTTTCTTAAAACATTAATCATTGGTTTTCCTGCAGTTCCGCCAGGTTCGCCATCATCATCAAAACCTTCTCCATCGCTTGTAATATATGCTGTGCAGTTATGTGTGGCATCGCTATATTGTTCATTTAACTTTTGGATGATTTCTTTTGATTCCTTTTTTGTTTTTGTTGGAAATAAAGCGCAAATAAATTGAGATTTCTTCACGTTTATTTCACATTGAACTGCTTTTTTAATTGTTTTCATAATATCCTATATATTTATATAATTAATTAAACATATTATAGTTAATTAATTTTGCAAGGTGTTAATCATGTCAAGTAGATCAGCTACATTATTGGTAATTTTTACAGTTGCTATTGTTGCTTTTTGCTTAGCTAGCGTATTTGCATCTATGACTGGACCAATTTCCATTTTGCCAAACAAAACTAATGACAGTACGATTTTAGACAATGTGTCTTCTTTTGTTGAAAATGGGAACAGTGGGGAAAGTTATGGATATAAAAGTTATGATAATCATGAAGACCGTTCTGGTTCATCATCCGGAAATTCACATGATGTAGAAACAACTACAGACCATTCTGGTTCATCTAGTTCGTCTAGTCAGGATTCCAGTTCAAGTTCTTCAAGTAGTGGTTCCAATGTTGAAACAACTACAGACCATTCTGGTTCATCTAGTTCTGGTTCCTCATCCGGTGGTTCAAGTAGTTCTCGTTCTGGAGCAGACACTGCTTAATCCTATTTCTTTTTTTTTTAAAAATCTAATAATTTTTCAACATCCAAAAGAACGGAATTAATGGCTAAATTAAATAATCTTTTTCCATAATCCTCATCTACATAGACACCGTTTTCTTCAATGTCTCTTGCTCCTTCTTCGATGTTTGGATCATTTTCACGAGCTTTTTTAAATCCATACAGGCCAATTTCTTCATATTCATTAACATTTGCCTGGTTTTCTATTTCATTCTCGTTTATAATACCTAAAACTTTGGCCATTGACAGTTCACCGCTGCCTCCATGCGGACCTTCAGATGATATGACCTTGTTGTTGAATACAATAGCCAAATCAGTTTTATCTTCAATTTCCCATAATTCTGCCATAAGGGGAATGTTTCCTCCATGAGCATTTACTATAACGACTTTTTCAATATTCAAGTATTTTTTGGCAGAGTTGAGTGTATTAATTACATTTTCTTTTAATTCATCAAGGGAAACGTGGACTCCGTGGTCAATTTCATCTAATTCATAAGCTGGAAATATTATTCCTAAAAATTTGGCTCCAGTTTCAAGGGATGCCTGGAATGCAATGTGAGCTCCGATTTTCGCATCGGTATCAATAGGAAGGGCAGGGCCATGATTTTCCAAGTGTGATCCAAGTGCTATTATTCCAATCTTGTGAACTCCAGGATCTTTGACGTTACCTGCGCGGTATCTTAATTCAGCCATATTATCACTATAGTTCAAAGTTCCAAATTTCGTCGCCGACATAATGTTTTGTTTCAACGGCTTTTCCTGAATCGTTTTCAACCATTTCTTCACTGGTTATCAGACTCACTCCAATAGCTAATGGTTTTCCATGTGTTTCATCAATGATTAAAACAATATCTCCTTTTTCAATTCCATCATCTGCAGCCACAATTCCAGGGCTCATAATGTCTGCACCGTTGCTTACGAATCTAATTGCTCCCATATCAACAGTTACCTTTTTGCTGTCAATTTGATTTTCAAGAGCGGCTTTCAATGTTGGAAATGGTTTATCGTCAATTATGATTATATAAGGTTCTCCATCTACTAAAATAAATGAGTTCGGTTCGGCTTCAAGTATCTCTACGTTTTTCTTGTTTTGAAGCAAGTCACCATATTCTCCCAATTCATTTTTTATTTCTTTAATTTTTTTCTTTTTTAAGAAATTTCTTTTTTTAACTTTTATGCTCATGTTTTTGCCTATAATATTTTAATGAATAATATATATAAGTTCAGATTAAATAAATTTATTTATTTTGAGGTTTAATTTTTTTCACAGAATAGTGTTTGTTTCTTGAAAAAACATACTGGCAGTCTATTTTTTCTCCTAAACTGGCCATATTAAATGGCGGATCTTTTCGGGCATATTTTGAAATTGATGTTGCATTGTAGTTCATTAATCGGTTTATGCTTAAATTTATTATTTTAAGTTCGTTTTCGCTGAATTTAACCTGAGGGATAATGGTTAAGTAGTATCTGTGAATTACTCTGTTGTAGTAGGGTTCTCTTCTTAGGAATAGCTGTTTTTTCTCAATTAAATTTTGTGTAACTTCTCGGAAATGTTTGGGTTTTATTCCTTTTTTAGATTTTATATATGTCTCTTTTGTAAGTAGAGTTCCATATATTTCGTAATAATTGAAATCAATAAAGTACATCATGTTGCACAATACAGTTTTTCCTAAATTCGGCTTGTTGTAACATTTGGCTAAAATATATTTGATTAACTGGATGTATGTGTCTTCATCGAAGTTCATTTTATTACCTGTGATGGTTGGTTGTTTTTAATTTATATTATATTTCAATATTTAAGTAAAGTCAAAGAGCAGTTGAAAACTAATCTGATTCTTAAAATTTAAATTCTTGAAAGATAATATTGGTAATTAAGTAATTTTTTCATTCTTTTTGTTTAAAATAAGGTAACCTTTATATAGTAGTTAAATTATATTTAATAGTATTAGTTTTAATTAGGTTTTGTCTTATCTTAACTTGATTATATTATGTCTAATAATGAGTATTTACTCAAAATTTGATTAATAAAACTAAATATTTTGTAATAATATAAGGTGATATAATGAGCGGACAAAATGTTCAAAGACCACTTGATGCATTAGGAAAATCTGTAGATGCTCCAGTTTTAATTAAACTCAAAGGAGATCGTGAATTTAGAGGTACACTTAAGAGCTTTGATTTACACATGAACTTAGTTCTTAACGACGCAGAAGAGTTACAAGACGGAGAAATTACCAGAAGACTCGGTGTTGTACTCATAAGAGGAGACAATATTGTTTATATTTCACCATAAATATTATTCAATAATTTATTTCTAGATTATATTTTTCAGCGATAACGTAGGGAGGTGTATCAATGTCAAAGGGAACTCCATCAATGGGTAAAAAAAATAAAAAGACCCATATCAGATGCAGAAGATGTGGTAAAAACACTTATCACATACGTAAAAAAGTCTGTGCTTCTTGTGGATTCGGTAAATCCAAAAAAATCAGAAGATACAGTTGGCAAAATAAAAAACCAACTACTAGACAAAGATTAGTATAAGTTGGTTTAAACTTTGAAGATTATCTAATAATCTTCTATCAAATCTATTTTTCAAGAAACTTTTTAATTACTAATTAACTGCTTTTTTTAGATACATTTATAAACAATTAAATTATATTATTTAGGTAATACTCTAATTGGAGGTATCATTATGACAAGGTTAAGTGATATTGCTCGAGATAATAATGTAAATTTGGAAGATTCTGTTGTTTTTATTAAGGGCGAAGATGATATTTTAGCTGTTGATATTAAAAATGTAGGAATTAAACAAAGAGCAGATGACACAATGGGTGTTAGATTTTCCATTACTCCAAAACAAACCAAAGAATTAGAAAAATTTTTTAATAAATTCCAAAACGGCGAAAAATTGTATTTTAACATTTCACAAACTGGATATAGGCCGGTTTATTATCGGGGTGTATCTCCAGTTACTAAAGAAGTAAGTACAGAATACGAATCAAAATTTAATGTAACTGTATTTCTGCAAAAGGCTATTGTTGTGCCTGATGATAATTATTTTGAACCAACATGTGAATGTTGTGAGTTTTGCCATATTGGTTAAAAATTAGATATTTGAAATTTGTACCTTCCGGTAAAATTTCGAAATAATTTTTATTTTTTTTAAAATTCATCTTCTACGGCATCCCATAGCTCACAGGCCCATCCTTGGGATCCATCAATTACCATATCAAGCAACCGTACTTTACCGTCCCTAAATCTGAATAAGCGATAATCTTGTTGTGGTTTTTTTGCAGTTCCTTCTTTATTGCAATCAAGATATAATCCTTCACTATATTCTTCTTCAAAGTTGCCTGCTTTTACAAAGTCTCCAACAAGTGAATATCCATTTGTAACACTTTTATCCAGTTCTTCAACAGTTTTTAACCATCCTCCCTGGGCTCTAAATTTTATATCTGGGTCAATTTTTGTTATTTCTTCTTGCCAATTAATAATCATATTTACCAAATCCTTTTTGATATTAATTTGGATTATTTTTAATTTAAAGGAAGTGTGAGAGCATCTGAAAAGTAATGGCATTCTTGAATTATAACAATAGTTATATATATGGTCATATAAATTATATATAATTAAAATGCCAAAACTATACATATTAAATAAGTTTGGGCTTTTATTTATGAATTTATTATTTGAAAAATTTGGAATTGAAACTGAAAATGAACATATTTATCAAGTTGCTTTCACACATAGTTCCTATTCAACATATAATGGATTAGAATACAATTACGAACGATTGGAATTTTTAGGAGATTCCGTTTTAAGTTTGTTGGTGTCTAAATATTTGTTCGAAAAATACCCTCATTATGAGGAGGGAAAACTTACAAAATTAAGGGCTAATTATGTCTGTCAAAATGCATTAATCTATTATTCCCATGAATTAGGATTAAGAAAGTATCTTAAAGTGGATTTGGAAGATTCATTTTTGACTGAAAATGAGATTTTATCCATAACTGCAGACATTTTTGAATCATTTTTAGGTGCAATATTTGTAGATCAAGGCATTGAATTTGCTAAAGATTACATCTCCAAAACAGTTTTCAAATATATTGATGAAGAAAGAGTATTTTTCAAAGATTATAAGTCAGCAATAAAAGAATATGGTGATGCTGAAGGCATTGGAATTAGTTATCTTGTATTAAATGAGTATGGATTGCCCCATGATAAGCTATTTATAATGGCGATTTATGTTGATGATGAAATGATGGGCGTAGGAAAAGGAAAAAGTAAAAAAGAAGCTGAACAAGCAGCTGCAAAAGTAGCTATGGAGAAATTAGGTGTTTTAGATGAGTGAAGAATCTGTTGGATTTGTAGAAACTAAATATTTCAATATTGAAGAACCAATTGAATTAGATAGTGGTAAAACTCTTAAAGAAGTTACTGTTGCTTATGAAACTTATGGGGAGCTTAATAAAGAAAAATCAAATGCCATTCTAATTTGTCATGCATTGACTGGTGATGCTCATGCTGCAGGTTGGCATGATGGTGATAGGAAGCCTGGATGGTGGGAAATTGTTATAGGTCCCGGCAAAGCTCTTGATACTGATAAGTATTTTGTTATTTGTTCCAATGTTTTGGGTGGCTGTAAAGGAACAACCGGCCCAAGTTCCATTAATCCTGATACTGGAGTTGAATATGGTATTAATTTTCCAGTAATTACAATAAGGGATATGGTTAATGTTCAAAAGAAATTAATTGATTCAATGGGAATTGAGCAGTTATATGCAATTATCGGAGGTTCAATGGGTGGAATGCAAGTTCTTCAATGGCTAGTATCATATCCTCAAATGATGAAAAAAGCAGTTTCAATGGCTACTTCTGCAATGTCTTCACCTCAGCAAATTGCATTCAATGCAGTTGGCCGACAATCAATTTTCGCTGATCCTGATTGGAATGGTGGAAACTATTATGAAATTGGTAAAATTCCAAGAAACGGTCTTTCAATAGCTCGTATGATTGCACACATTACCTATTTAAGTGATGAATCAATGTATATCAAATTTGGTCGTGACTTGCAGGATAAGGAAGAAATCAGCTATGACTTTACAACTGATTTTCAGGTTGAAAGTTACTTAAAGCATCAGGGTGAATCATTTGTAAAGAGATTTGATGCAAATAGTTATCTTTACATCACAAAAGCTGTTGATTTATTTGATTTATCTGTTAATAACTCATTGATTGATGGTTTTAAGGATATTGAAGCTAAGGTTGAAGTCATTTCTGTTGATTCTGATTGGTTATATCCAACGGAACAAAGTACTGATATCGTAACTGCCTTAAATGCAAATGATGTGGAGGTGTCATTTTCCGAAATCAAATCCAATTATGGACATGATGCATTTTTGCTTGAAAAAGGACAGTTGAATTTCATTTTATCAAAATTCTTAGCAAACAATGTTGTAACTGATTTGATGAAAGAGGTAATCGTTACTATTAAAGAGGATGCTGATGTTGTTGATGCAGCTAAATTGATGTTGGAGAAACAGGTAACTCATATTCCTGTTGTTACTGATGATTATAAATTGATTGGTATTGTAACTAGTTGGGACTTGTCCAAATCTATTGCTACTGATTCTAATAGGTTAAGAGATATTATGACAACTACTGTGAAATACTGTAATGCCGATGATTCAATAGAGTTGGTTGCTCAAATGATGAATAAGTATGACATATCTTCCCTTCCGGTTGTTGATGAGGATATGAAAGTATTGGGAATTGTTACAACAGACCAAATTAGTTATTTACTCGGTTAAATTACTAATTTCTTTTTTTTATTTATTATATAGGAGATTTTGCTATTTCTAGGAAGGCTAAGTTTTTTGATGGATGTAAAAAAGGTATTCCAATTACATTTGGTTATGTTCCGATGGGAATTGGTTACGCTGCAATAGCTATGAAAGCAGGTTTCACTCCTTTGCAGACAATTTCAATGTCTTTTTTAGTCTATGCGGGTGCAGGTCAAATCATAGCCGCATCGATGGCCCTTAGCGGTGCTACATTAATGGCAATTATATTGACTAATTTTGTTGTCAATTTAAGATATTTTGTAATGTCCACTTGTGTTTTAAATAAAATTGAAGATTCAAACACTCCATTAAATATATTGGCGGCACATGTAACTGTTGATGAATCGTTTGCAATGTTTTCTTTAAGTGAAGATTCCTCAATCTGGATATATCTTGGAATTGCCATAACTGCGTGGCTTTCATGGTGTTTGGGAGCTGCAATAGGTGTATTTACATTAAATTTATTGCCTGTAATTGTGACAAACAGTTTTAACATATCCTTATATGCGTTGTTTGTTGCGATTTTGATTCCTGCCATAAAAGAAAACAGGCAATTTGCTCTTTTAGTTTTAATAACTGCCATATTAAACATTGTTTTAAGCCAATTTTTAGGAAATTGGTCTTTGATTGTTTCCACTCTGGTAGGGGCTGGAATTGGAATGTATATTGTTGATGATGAATATCTTCTTTCTGGAGATGATTAAATGGATTATATAAGTTTGGCAATACTTGGTTGTGCTGTTGTGACATTCATTCCGAGATTGATTCCTGCCCTGTTTGTGGATAAGTTAAATTTCAGTCCAAAATTTGAAAAATTCTTGAATTTAATTCCTTATACTGCTTTGGCTGCACTGATATGTCCTGGAGTTTTAACTGTTGACGCTCAGTTGTGGTATATCGGTTTGATTGGCGCTGTTGTTGCAGCGGGACTTGCATGGAAAAAGGTTCCGATGGGTGCTATTGTAATTTTGACTGTGGTTGTCTTGATAACGGTTTATTCCATTGTTCCGTTTTTTTAATATTATTTCATCTCTAAGCATCTATTTAAAGGGAAATATGGTTATGGAGATGGTAAGTTTGAATTTATTTTTTTCTGCTTGAAAGCATTTGCAACATTAAATGTGTTAATGAAATGTTACATATGTTAAAGATACATTACCCACTATATAAATATTTTCTTTTTATTTTTTTCAAAAAAAATTATTTAATTTTATTTAATTATTTATTAACAATTAATATTTAATTTATATTATTAAAATAAATTTTTAAATAATTATTATTTTAAATGAGTCTTTTTTATCTTTTTATTATTGGTTTAATCTATTTTAATTTATTTTATAAAAAATAGTAAAGTTTATATACTATGTAATTTAACATTAACATAAGTAATTAGTTTTTAACAAAATTACTTAAGTACTTAAATACTTTTTGCAAAAATGAATTAATTTGTGGATTACTATGAGAACCATGATTAAATATTTAAGGCAAGAGCTCAAAATGAGCCAAAAAGAACTTGGGGACAAAGTTGGTGTAACCCGTCAAACCATTAATGCGCTGGAAAATGGTAGGTATAATCCATCTTTATTTTTAGCTTATGAAATAACTCAAGTTTTCAATAAAATAATGTTCAAAGGTGATCGAGAGAAATATTTTATCATGGAAGAGATATTTATCTTCGATGATGACTATTATTAGGTGATAAAATGATTTTAGACATATATAAGGATGCATTTGAGTATTCCGCTCAAGACTGGAAAACATTATTGATATTAGGTGTGATTTGTTTATTCAGTGTATTATTGTTACCAATTTTCTTAATTACTGGATATAATTACAGAGTTATTAATAATGCGGTGCATGGGGTTATCAATGGAAGAGATCCTCTGCCAAAATTTGATGAAATTGTAAATATGTTTGTTGATGGAATAAAAGTCGTAATTGTCCAAATTGCATATGTGATTGTGCCTGTAATAATATTTTTAATATTCATGTTTGGTGCATCATATGCCGGTGATGTTGCAGCTGTTGCATTGATGATTATAGGATGCTTGATTACATTGGTTGTTGGCGTATTGGCATGTTTAATGAATCAAATGGCATTATGTCATATGGCATATAATGATGGTGAATTATCAAAAGCATTTGCATTAAAAGAAATAAAAGAAGTCATTGATGATATCGGCTGGTTTAAGTGTATTCTAACCTATTTGGGATTAATAATCATAACTGTTGTCATTTCATATGTTGTAACTGCAATTGTTGGGTCAATATTCGCAGTATTGGGGATGTCCGGATTCTTGATAGATGCTACCCTGGGAGGAGGAATACTCTTTTTAGGAATGTTGCTTAATGTAGTAGTGTCCATGTTTATTATTGGTCCATATTTGAGCATATTCAATGCAAGATCAATTGGATTATTGTATACTATGCAAATAGGTAATTCACCTGATGTTGTTGAAGAGTAAATATCTTCAACGACATAACTTTCGAGTTTTGCATGTTACTTTAGATGCTATCAATAATCGGACCATAACCATGCCTGTTGCATTACAGTAATTGAAGGATATTGTCCTTCAATAGGTTATGGATTGATATATGGGATGTTTTAAACATTCCGCTTTTCTTTTTTTTTAATTTTGTGGGGGGTTGTATTATGGTAGACTATGTCATCGAAACAAATAACTTGTCAAAAATATATTACAAAAATAAGGTTGTAAATTCAGTGGATATGCATGTTGAAAAAGGTAAGATCTATGGGCTTTTGGGCAAAAATGGTGCTGGAAAGACTACAACAATGTGCATGCTTTTAAATCTCACATATCCAAGTGAAGGGGATATATTTCTATTTGGAAAGAATGTTAATAATCATTCAAATGAAATCTATTCAAATATAGGTTCCATTATAGAAACTCCAGGTTTTTACGAAAATCTGACAGCATTTGAGAACTTAAAAATCATTTCTAAAATAAGAGGGGATTTCAACTCCAATAACATTAATTCAGTTCTTCAAATGGTAAATTTGGATAATGACAAATCAAAAAAATTTAAGGATTTTTCATTAGGTATGAAGCAGCGTTTGGGAATAGCTGCAGCTATTATGCACAGTCCGGAATTGCTGATTTTGGATGAACCAATAAATGGTCTTGATCCGTTTGGTATTAAAGAGATTAGAACACTTCTTAAGAGATTGTCTCATGAATTCGGAATAACGATACTTATTTCATCACATATTCTAAGTGAAATAGAAAACATTGCGGACGTTATTGGATTTATGGATAATGGAATTTTGATTGAGGAAATTTCAAAGGATGAATTATATACTCGATTGGACAAATTTGTAGAATTTGAAGTATCAGACATTGATTTGGCTGTTGATATATTTAAAAAATTGGAGCTTAAGGAAAATAAGGATTACGCCGTTAAAGGGGATATGCTTTGTTTGTACACTCATTTAAACTTGAGAGATAAATTCAATGCATTATTCGTTAAAGCTGGAATTGATGTTAAAAAGGTAAATCTTCGTGAAGAAAATCTGGAGGATTTTTTCACACGATTTGTTTCAAATAATTGAGGTGATTTGATGTTTACTTTTATTGAAATGGAATTCTTAAAACTTAAAAGATCAAAAATATTTTTGTTGAGTTTAATGGGGGCTATTCTCCCTCCATTTTTAATGTTCATTGCCGTAACATCATTTGATGAAGGACAGACTTTTGAGGCATTGTTTACTAATGTGAATATGTACATGTCAGCAATGTTTGCAGTCATGATATTTGCAATAATCATCTCTTACCTTTTTGGCAGGGAATACAATGAACATACTCTAAAGACTATGCTGACAATACCGGTATCCCGGTCAAAGTTTTTATTGAGCAAATATGTCATGTTTTTAGTCTGGATTGTAATTTTGACAGTAGTTACAAGCATATCAACTTTTATATTTGGTTTTATTGCAGGCCTTGACGGATTTAGTTTAAGCCTATTTGCCAAATGTTTTGCACAGCTTCTTTATGCTAATGTACTGTTGTTTTTAACATTCTCACCATTTGTATTCATATCATTATTCATTACTAATATGGTTCCTGCAATGGTTGGCGGTGCCGCTTTAGCATTGGTGAATCTAATGGTTTACGGTCAAAACTGGGCACCGTTTGTTCCTTGGGTATGCCCATATTTAATTGCATCTGGTGAAATAGCACAATATGGTATAAGCATTACTGTATCTTATGCAATAATTTTAGCTACTTTCTTAATTGGGCTGGTTATTTCACATAGCTACTTCATTAAAACTGATGTTACATTGTAGGGTTATTTTCCAAATGCTCTCTGAATTAACTTAAATATTAAGTCAATTAAAATAATACTGGAGGTGATATGGTGGATAATTATGAAAACCAAAAGTTTTGCCAATCATGTGCGATGCCGTTAACCGATGAACTTTTCGCAACCAATGCGGACGGTTCAAAAAATGAAGATTACTGCATGTACTGTTTTAAGGATGGGGAATTCACTTCAGACATGTCCATGGAAGAAATGATGAATTTCTGCATTGAAAAAATGGTTGAGGTCCATCCTGAAATTGATAAGGATGAAGCAAGTGCAATGATGAAAGAAGTATTTCCCAAACTAAAAAGATGGGCGAATGATTAATTATTCGGCTCACTTTTTTCTTTTTCTTTTTAAATTTTAAGTATTATTAATTTATAATATTATATCATGTGTTCAATAGTAGGTTTACAAGGAAATTTTAAATGTAATGATATAATTAAAATGTTGAAAGCCTCAAAAAATAGGGGTCCTGATTCATCAGGTGTTTTTTTGGATGAAATTCACACTGACATTAATTTGGATGATTTTTCAGATGATAATGACTATTCAATAGCTTTTGGTCATAATTTACTTTCTATTTATGATTTGGATGACAGAATTTCAAAACCTCAGCCTACAAGAAATGACAATCTTGTTTTGGTTTTCAACGGTGAAATATACAATTTCCACACAATTCGAAATTTGCTTAAAAAGGTTGGCGTTACTGCTGAGATAACTTCTGATGCTGATGCACTGCTTTATTTGATTGATAGCTATAACAAAGGAGATTTGGTTAGTGCCATCCAACTTGCAACACGCCTAGTAGATGGGGACTATGCCTTTGCAGTATATGATGGTGAAAATTTGGCACTTGTTCGTGATCCTTTAGGAGTGAAACCACTATTTTATTCAAGAGATGGCATTAATTTTGGATTTGCATCATCAGCCCTTTCACTTAAGGAAGTAGGATTCAGTGATATTAACACATTGAAACCTGAACACATACTCTTTAATGGAGAAGATATATCTCCAGCACAGCATCTTTGGGAAAAGATTCAGGATGGGGATGTTGCTAAAATAGACAAAATGTTAAAGTTAAGTGTTGTTAAAAGAGTTGAAGGATTAACTGAGGTGGGCGTAATATTTTCAGGAGGCATTGACAGTTCATATTTAGCACTGCTTCTAAAAGAGATTTCTGAAAATGTTCCCCTTAAAATTAAACTCTATGCAGTTGGTGTTGAAGGTTCAAAAGATGTTGAAGCGGCAATTTACGCTTCAAAATTCCTGAATTTGGACTTGGAAATCTGTGAAGTAAATGAGAATATGATAAGGGACGCCCTGCCGAGTGTTGTAAAAGCCATTGGTGATGATAATCTGATGAAAGTTGGTGTTGGACTGACCACTTACTTTGCCACCAAATTAGTTGCCAAAGATGGCATAAAGGTAGCAATTTCCGGCCAGGGTGCCGATGAGCTATTTGGAGGATACAAAAGATATCTTCAAAACTTCGTTGATGGGAGCCTAAATTGGACATTGAGGGAAGACATGTCAAACATGTATCATGTAAATCTTGAGCGGGATGATGCATGCTCAATGCTTAATTCGGTTGAATTGAGATTGCCGTTTTTAGATAAGAAACTGGTGGAACTGGTATTGAATATTCCTGATAATAAAAAAATAGTTTCAATGCATGATGATATGAGAAAAAGTATCTTGAGAAAAATAGCTTTTGAAGAAGGACTTGACTATGAAATAGCTTACAGACCTAAAAAAGCGGCCCAATATGGAACTGGCATTGATAAGATTTTAAGAAAGAAAATAATTAAGGACACGGATATTTCACAATATTTGAATTAATTAAATTTTACATAAATTTATTTTTTTAGATATTTCAATCTTTAACTTTATTAATATTAAAAAACATAATAAATATATTATTAATTATTAGGAGTTTTTATTTATGACAATCGAAAAAGATGCAGAAGATATTATAGAAAAATTCTCAAAGATTTTAGAAGATATTCCTGATTCTGATGAAACATGGTATATTACCGATAATTTAAATTTAACACGTAAAGATGAATCTCATGAAAAAAATCCTGAAAAAATATTAAGGAATGCAAGAATAGATAAGGAAGGAAATCTTGTTGTTAAAAGAGCAGATTGGACAAATTAAGAGTGATTTATATGAGAATGAACTTAGTTCTAGAACTTCTGGATGTTCCAGGGCAGTTAGTTAAAGTGTTGGAACCAATTGGCAGTCTTGGTGCAAATTTGGTAACTGTAATTCATAAAAGGGACTATAAAACTGAAAACGGCAAGGTTCCTGTTCAACTCACATTGGAAGGTGAATTTGAAGACCTTAAAAATGTCGTCAAAAGATTTGAGGACTTGGGTATCACAATTACTGAAATGGATGATGTTGTTTTAAAAGAAAAAATAAGTACAATCTTTTTCGGACATATTATTGACAACGATTTAAGAGACACAATGGATAAAATCAATGCTTTAGATGGTGTTTTAATTGTAGGATGCGAAATCAAATTGGATGGTGAAGATAAATCTACTGCATTATTGAATATTGAAGCAGACATTGGTCTTAAACAGGTAGTATTTGATAAAATTGCAGAAATTGCAGAAGAAAAAGAGATACTTGTTATTAATGAGGTTTAGTGATTATTATGGATGAATGTAAAGTTATTATAATGGGATTTGGATCAGTTGGTCAGGGTGTGGCCAATGCACTTTCCATGAAAAAAGATTTAATTAAAGAAAAAACTGGAGTAACTGTTAAAGTGGTTGCTGCAGCTGATTCATCTTCATCCGCAATTTCACAAGATGGATTGGATGAAGAATTACTTGTGCAAACTAAAAAAGAAAATGGAAAGTTATCAGCATATCCTGAATTCGGGTCTGATTTGAATGGTGCAGATGTGTTGGATGCTGTTGAATATGATTGTCTTATTGAAGCAACTCCTACAAATATCGTTGATGCAGAACCTGCATTTTCACTAACACTTAAGGCTTTTGAACAAGGAAAAGACGTAGTAACATCAAATAAAGGACATTTAGCACTCAAATTTAAGGAAGTAGTTGGTGCTGCTGAAAAAGCAGGTGTCCAATTCAGATATGAGGCCAGTGTTGGCGGTGCAATGCCAATTATCAATCTGGCAAAGGAAACAATTTCTTCATGCGGCATCAAATCAATTAAAGGTATTTTGAACGGTACAACAAATTATATCTTATCAAGGATGACTGCAGAAGGTTCAGATTATGAAGTTATCCTAAAAGAATCTCAGGAATTGGGAATAGCTGAAACCGATCCTACACAGGATGTTGAAGGTATTGATGCGGCTTGTAAAACCGTAATTTTGGCAAATTCCCTTTTAGGAATTGACGCCACATATAGTGATGTTAAAGTCATAGGTATTTCAAGCATCAATTCACAAGCTATTGATTTGGCTAAAAAGGATGATTATTTAATTAAACTGATAGCTGAAGTATCTAAAGATAATTTACAAGTATCTCCACGTTTAGTTAAAAGAGGAAGCTCTTATGATGTAAGTGGTACTTTAAACATGGCTACAATCACAACTGATTTGGCTGATGAAGTATCAGTAATTGGACTTGGAGCAGGTTCTCTAGAAACTGCTTCTGCGATGTTGACTGATTTAATTAGTATTTTAAAAAATAAAAACTAATTAAAATTTTTTTTTTACTTTTTTTTGATAATATGAAATATGTAATTTTTATTCCAGATGGATCAAGTGATTATCCTGTAGATGAATTAGATGGTAAAACTCCTTTGCAAGTGGCAAATACTCCAAACATTGATAAATTAGCTCAAATGGGCTATGGTGGATTTACAAATAATGTTCCTGAACAATATACTCCAGGTTCTGATGTGGCCAATATGAGTATTTTCGGATATAATCCTGCAGACTACTATACAGGTCGTGGACCTCTTGAAGCAGGCAGTGAAGGTATTCCGACAACACCTGAAGACGTAATATTCAGATGCAATACAATATTCAGTGAAAATGATGCAATGGATGACTTTAATGCAGGCCATATCACAACTGAAGAAGCAGATGTGTTAATGAAAGGTTTAAATGAGTATTTCACTGAAAAATACCCTGATTTCAAAGGCAAATTCTACACTGGCGTAAGTTATAGACATTTGTTTATATATTCCTGTGACAGTATAGAAGATGCAGAAATATTGTCCGGCATTAAAACAATGCCTCCTCATGATATTTCAGGTGAAAAATTAGCTGATAATCTATTTGGGGACTGTGAACTTGCTCAGGAAATTCAATCAATAATGTTTGAAGCAAGACAATATCTTGAAAACCATGAAATCAACCAAAAAAGAGAAATTCCAGCCAATATGGTATGGTTGTGGGGACAAGGCGTAACTCCAAGCCTACCTAACTTTGAAGAGACTTATGGAATCACAGCTTCAGTTATTACTGGTGTGGACTTGTTGAAAGGTATAGGAAACTTTGCAGGTATGAACATTGTTGATGTGCCTGGAGCTACCGGATACTTTGATACAGATTATAAGGCAAAAGGTGAGTACGGAATCGAAGCCTTAAAGCAAACAGATTTATTGTTGATTCATATAGAGGCTCCTGATGAAGCTGGTCATGCTCAAAATACTGAAGAAAAAGTTAAAGCAATAGAAAGAATTGATGAGTTTATTGTCGGTCCTATTATCGAAAGTTTAAAAGGCGGAGAATTTAGGGGAGCAATTTTACCTGACCATCCGACTCCAATCAGTGTCGGAACTCACACTCGTGATAATGTGCCTATTATCATCTTTGATTCTGAAAGAAAAGGTGATGAATGCGAATCATTTGATGAAGAAGGTGTTAAAAAAGGTGCATTAGAATTCAAGAAAGGTCATTTCTTAGTTCAAAGATTAATTGATGGAGATTATTAAAATGAAAGTATTATTAGTCAATGGCAGTCCTAATAAAAATGGCTGTACTTATACAGCTTTAACAGAAATTGAGAAAACCTTAAAAACTCATGATATTGAAACAGAAATATTTTGGATTAAAACAAAACCTATAACAGGTTGTATTGCCTGTATGAAATGTGGTGAAAAAGGAGAATGTACTTTTGACAATGATGTTGTAAATGAATTTGTCAAAAAAGCATATGATGCAGATGCATTTGTATTCGGTTCACCTGTTTATTATGCAGGGGCCAATGGATCTATGACTTCATTTTTAGACAGGGCATTTTATTCAAACTCTCACGGTGCAGGAGGAAAAGCGTTCAAACACAAACCTGGTGCAGTAGTATGTTCTGCAAGACGTGCAGGTACAACTGCAACCTATGATCAGTTAATAAAATATCTTGGAATTAGCCAAATGCCGATAATCTCTTCATTTTATTGGAATATGGTGCATGGAAACACTCCTGAAGAAGTCATGCAGGATGAGGAAGGTTTAGGAACAATGAGGCAATTGGCCCATAATATGGCATTTTTCCTAAAGTGTATTGAAGCGGGTGAGGAAAAAGGTTTAGCTATAACTGAAGAAGAAAAACCTCGCACAAATTTTATCCGATAAAATTATGAACATTTTTAAAACTCCTGAAGGTTATCTGTATACAAATAAGGCATTACTCTACCTATTTCTGCCTTTGTTGGTAGAATATGCTTTAGAGTTTTTTGTAGGATTGGCAGATTCAATAATGGTGGCTTCACTTGGTGAGGCAGCTATTTCAGGGGTTTCTCTTGTTGATTTTTTAATTCAACTTCTTATTTTTTCATTTTCAGCTCTTGCAACCGGTGGGGCTGTTGTAGCAGGACAATATCTTGGCGACAAACAGATAGATAAGGCGCAAAATTCTGCAACTCAACTTGTCTGGTTTTCAACAATTTTATCTTTCGTTTTAATGATTTTAGTAATGATTCTAAGGCATTTTTTAATCGGGTTGTTGTTTGGTCAAATTGAAGCTGATGTATGGAATAATGCTGACATGTATCTGTATATCGTTGCATTCTCAATTCCATTCATCGCAATATATAATGCAGGAGCAGCTATTTTTAGAACAACCAATAATGCAGTTTTTCCAATGAAGGTTATGATTATCTGTGATGTTTTAAATGTTGTGGGTAATGCGTTTTGCATTTATTATCTTGGGTGGGATGTACGTGGGGTAGCTATTCCAACTGTAATGGCACGTGTCCTGGCAGCGCTTTTAATATTGTACTTTGTCCTTGATGAAAATTACAGATTGCATATTAAAAGGACATTCAGGCATAAATTCGATACTAAAATACTTAAAAAAGTATTGATGGTAGGTGTTCCATATGGTATTGAAAATGGTTTGTTTCAACTGGGCAGGGTGTTGGTTTTAAGTTTGGTTTCAACTTTTGGAACAATGGCGATAGCTGCAAACTCTGTCGGTTATGCAATAGGAATATTTTCGGTATTGCCCGGTTTTGCAATTAATTTGGGACTTACTGCAGTAATATCAAATTGTGTTGGGGCAGATGATTATCAGCAGGCAAAATATTATAATAGGAAATGCTTGATTTTGGTTGTCATATCTCATATTGTAATTAATTTGGTGATATTTGCAATGTTGCCTTTGATTTTGGGAATTTATAATCTATCCGCACAGACTGCAGCAATGGTAACTGAAATGGTTATTTGGCATGGAATTTTTGCAATTATAATATGGCCATTGTCATTTACACTGCCTGCAACATTCAGGGGAGCTGGAGATTCAAAATCAGTAATGTATATAAGTTTGACAGTAATGTTTACATGTAGAATTGCCTTATCTTATGTTATAGCAGATTGGATGGGTATTGGAGTATTTGGAACATGGATAGCGATGTTTATTGATTGGTATGTGAGGGCAGGAATTTACATTTACCGATATTTCTCAAATAAATGGATGGAATACCGGGTGGTTTAAATGAAATCTAAAATCTTATATAAAAATACACATATAATTAGTAAAAAACAACTTTAAGATTTGTTCTTGTAGGGGATGGTCTTAGGGTCATTTTTCCCGCAAGTTGGTAATATGAATTAAAATTCCATGAATATTCGGATTTGAAAAGCCAGATAATGCAAGTGCAATGTTCATAACCGAATTGTTGGCAGGGTGATTAGATGATTGATAATGAAGATATATTCAATAAGGTAGTGAGTTTGGTAAATTTGAATGACGCACACTTTAAAGTGATTGTGGACAATCAAAATTTGCTTTTAAAAAATCAGGAAATATTGTCAAAGCAGCTTAAGGAAATAAATGAAAAATTGGATAAGATTATGGAATAGGTGTTTCAATTGGTTTTATTTAGAGGAGATGTCAAGTGTAAGAGCTTACAAAGGCGCACATCCATTAGCGTTATTCTTCCCTCTGACAATATCCATTTCTTAAATGATGCTGAAGAAATCGTTCCGCAGCCATATAAAACATTATACTTCCTTCATGGATTGTATGGAAGTGATGATATTGTCCTTGCAAACACTTCCATTCAGAAATTTGCAGAGGACAATGGAATAGCTATTGTAATTCCCTGCGGAGAAAATAGCTTTTATGTCGATCATGAGAAATCTCACGCATATTATGGTGAATATGTTGGTCGGGAACTTTTGGATATTACTCGAAACATTTTTCCATTGTCTCACAGGCGTGAAGATACTTTCATAGCAGGTTTTTCAATGGGAGGTTATGGAGCTATCCGTAACGGTTTAAAATATTTCGAAAACTTCTCAAAAATTGGAATGATTTCTGCTGCTCTTATTACAGATGATATTGTAAATTACACTGATGATGATAATGTATTGCGTTCAAAAGATTTCTATGAATCAATTTTTGGGGATTTGAATAAAATTAAAAGTTCAGATATGAATCCAAAATATTTGATTGATAACTGCAGGGATATTCCGGATATCTATATGGCATGTGGCGTTGATGACTTTTTATATGGAAAAAATGTTGATTTTCATGAATTTTTAAAGTCTAGGGAAATTGACGCCACATTTGTTGAAGCTGAAGGGGAACATAACTGGGAGTTCTGTGACAAATATCTTAAAGAATTTATTAAAACATTGCTGTAATGTTTTCAGGTGGTAATAAAATGGTAAAGTTGTGTCCCAAGTGTGGAGCTGAATTATCTGAAGTGATTGGTGGCTATTTGTGCCATGAATGTGGTGGAGGAATGTTTAGCGAAGATGAGGTCATATGTGCTAAGTGTCCAACTTGCGGTAGTGAATTGGGAGATTTGGCCGATGAGTATTATTGCTATAATTGTGGCAAATCAGTCAGCAAGGATAATGCAGAATGTGGTAAAAGCATTACATTCGACGATAATCATGATTATGGGGAACCGGACTATGATTCAATGGTGAACAATGGTGATGAAATTTGTCTAAACTGCACATATTGGAGTGTAAGTCCTTATGGGCGTGCTCATGGGATGTATTGCAGACGAGGCAACGGTCAGACTGAACCGACTGATTCCTGCTATGATTTCGTACAATCAACTTCCTTTGCAAGCTATGGTAATGAAGGTCAATATCAGTTTAATGAAACGGATAGAGATATTTCAAATAAATTATATAGTTGGCGAAACAGCAGGTAAAAAGAGTTATTAACTGTTTAATTTCTGATTGTTTTTTTAGGATATTGAAATTTTTATATATTTCAGGTTAATTTTGCTTGTTTATAAGTGAATGCGAATATTATTAAATTTTTATATATCATGAAAAACTAAAATTATAGTATAATTAATGGAGAGGATTTAACTGACAAAGTACATTATTATAACTGGTGGGGTAGTTAGTTCCATAGGTAAAGGTATAACTTCAGCATCTATGGGTAGGATTTTAAGATCATATGGTTTAAAAGTTTCTGCTATTAAGATAGACCCTTATTTAAACTGGGATTCAGGAACACTCAATCCATATCAACACGGTGAGGTCTTTGTAACTCATGATGGTATGGAAACCGACCTGGATTTGGGTCACTATGAAAGATTTTTGGATGTTGAACTTGATGGAATGGCTAATATTACAACTGGTAAAGTTTATGAATCTGTTATTGCTAAAGAAAGAGAAGGAGGATACTTGGGAGAATGTGTCCAAGTAATTCCACATATTACCAACAGAATTAAAGAAATGATTAGAGAAAATTCTGAAAGCTCTGATTATGATGTAGTGCTAGTTGAACTTGGAGGTACTGTTGGAGATATTGAAAGTCAACCTTTCCTTGAAGCTTTAAGACAACTAAGAAATGAGGAAGGCAGACAAAATGTTATGTTTGTCCATGTTACATTTATTCCCTACCTAAATGCAGCTGGAGAATTCAAAACAAAACCAACCCAACATTCCACTAAAGAATTGAGAAGTGTCGGTATAAATCCTGATGTTATTGTGTGCAGATCACAAGTGCATATTGATGATGCATTGCTTGGAAAAGTTGCTCACTTTTGTGATGTGGATGCAAGTGCTGTTGTAAATACTCCTGATGCTGGTACAATCTATGAAGTGCCTTTGGTCTTGGAAGATAAAAACATCGGTGAGTTAATTGTAAATAGAATTGGTTTAGATATTGACCCTGATTCATCCAAATTGGATGAATGGAGAGAAATAGTTAAATCCCTTAGAACCACTGAACCTGAAGTTACCATAGGTATTGTTGGGAAATATGTTGAACTTGAGGATTCATACATCAGTATTCGCGAATCATTGCTTCATGCAGCTGCAAGCATTGGCGTAAAAGCCAATATCAAATACTTAAGTTCTGATGTTGAAGAATTGGACCAAAAAGCTTTAAATGAATTTGATGGTATTTTAATTCCTGGAGGATTCGGAGAACGTGGATTTGAAGGAAAATTAGATGCCGTTGATTATGCAATTGAAAATAATGTTCCATTATTTGGAATATGTCTTGGTATGCAATCCATTGTAACTCAATTTGCAAGAAGGAATGGTTATCCTAATGCCAACAGTTCTGAATTTGATGAAAATTTGGAATTCCCAGTTATTGATATGATGGAAGAGCAAAAGAAAATCAAAAACATGGGTGGAACAATGCGTTTAGGATCTTATGATTGTAAAATCATTGAAGGAACTAAAACTCATGAGGCATATGGTGAAATCGATATTGAAGAACGTCACAGACACAGATATGAGTTTAACAATGATTTCAGAGATGACCTACAAGAAAAAGGTTTAATTATTTCAGGAACTAGTCCTGATGACTTTTTAGTAGAGATTGTTGAACTTCCAAATCATCCATGGGCTATTGGTTGCCAATTCCATCCTGAATTCAAATCAAGACCTAATAGGCCACACCCATTATTCAAATCATTTTTAGAAGCTATTTATGAGCATTCTAAAAATTAATTTTTTTTATTTTTTTATCAATTTAATGAACTAAAATCAATTTTGCAAGCTTATTTTCTATCTAATTAATATTATAGTTCGTATAATACTATAATTATGAATTTTAGTCTAATATGCTTATTTCAAATATCAATTACGGTGCTATTTTGCATTATGGCTGCAATTTTTGATGTAAAAGATGGTATTATTCCCAACTGGTTGACAAGATTTCTTTTGATTTTTGGATTTATATCTAATTTAATTTTGTCGCTGTTTTCATCTAACATTAAATACATTTTAGCTTCAATTATTTCAGTAGTTATAACTTACTTCATCACTTATATGATGTGGCAATTGAATATATGGGGTGGTGGTGATGTAAAATTATTCACTGGAATATCTTCAGTAATACCATTCGGTACCAATGTTGACTTTTTGGATATTTTTCCCCAATTGTCTATATATCCGTTTTCGTTTAGTGTTGTCTTAAACAGTATCTTGGTATCATTTCCATTTCTAATAATCTTTGTAACCTATTTGATATTTAAAAACAATATTTTCAAAGAAAATAAGGATTTTCTATTCAATTTACTTAATATTAACAGTGTAAAATATCTGATTGAATCCACCCTCAATAAAATGATTCCTGTAAAGGATATATGTGAAGGCGCAATTGTTAATGAATATTATTTCAATAATGAGCATATTTGTCATTTAATAAATGAAATTGGGGGTAACTTGAAGGTCTATAAAAATGAACATGATTCGTATTATAAATATTATTTTAAATCACAAAGTGCAGGTGGAATAACTGAAAAGGAAATGTATCTGCTAAAAATTATGAATGCTCAGGGATTTATTTCTGATGAAATTTCAGTTAAGATTTCATTTCCATTTGCGCCGGCAATTCTTTTTGGTCTGATGGTTGCAGTTATTTACGGAGATATAATAATGTTATTTGCAAAAAATATTTTTTTGGTGGTTTGAATGATTGGGGAAAATCACGGTCAGGTATCTTTAGAGTATTTGTTGATTTTTACAATTTCTTTAATTATTTTGATTGCATTTACTATGCCCTTAGTAAATAAAAGTATGGAAACAACATTGGATGTTTCTGATTCTCTAAAAATCAAATCTGATTTGTCAAAAATCGCTTCAGCTATCAAAACGGTCTATGGAGAGGGTCAAGGATCAAAACAAACGGTCAATGTTTATGTACCACAATCAGTTAAGGTAAATTTTGAAAATAAATATCTGTCTTGCAATTTAAAGCTTAAGGATAAATCGAATAAATATATTAAGGTTCCTTATAAGTCAAATCTTGAATCTTCTTCATTAACTCTTAAAAAGGGTAAAAATTCTGTTGTTGTCGAATGGCCTGCAGGTAGTGAAAACATGTTTGTTAGTGTATGATTTTGCATGATTCTGTCTCTTTCAAAAACTTGTGTGATTTGAATTTTCACTAGTTTTTGAGTCTCGAA
>R27__coassemble_467_pt1 | contig 25959 bp, 33 predicted proteins | sample R27__metabat2_low_PE_024 | metagenome-assembled genome bin R27
AGTTTAAAAAAAATAAACCCAAAAGGAGTAGTTTTTAAAAATAAATCAAATTAACAAACATTATTAACAAATAAAAACAAAATATAAAACATTATAAATTAATGAAGGTAATATAAAATGTCAAAACCTGTTGTTGCAATAACAAGGCCAAAGGATAGGGCAAAAAAGGCTTGTGAGATTGTAGAAAAGCTTGGTGGAAGTGCAATTCTTGCACCGACACTTGATTTGGAACCTGTCAACACAGAATCTCTAAAAAATCTGGTAGCCAGAAAGGATGAACTTGATTGGATTATATTTACATCTCCAACAACTATCGTTTCACTGAATAAATTCTATCCTGATTTTATTCCAACTTTAAAGTGCAAATTAGCTGTAATTGGAAATAAAACCGGAAAGTTAGCTGAAAAAAACGGACTGACTGTTGATTTGATGCCAAATGATTTTACAGCCGAAGGTCTGATTGAAGAGTTCAGAAAACGTGAAATCACCGGCAAAACCATAGGCATCCCAAGAACCGCTTCTGCAAGACCAATTCTTCCTCAGGAACTTGAAAAACTTGGAAATGAAGTGATTCTGGCTGAAGCATACAAATCACTGTTCCCGATGGATGAAAAAGCAGTGCAGGAACTGATACGAAAAATTGAAAATAAGGAAATTGATGCAATCACTTTTACAAGTCCTTTGACTGTTGAAAATTTCTTCCAGATAGCAGAGAATAAAGAAAAACTTGCACAGCTTTTAAATGACAACCTGTTAGTTGTCTGCATTGGCCCAATTACCGCAAAAGTCCTTGAAAAATATAATATTGCCTACATTTACCCTGACACTTACACAGTTCCAGACATGATGGAATTATTATTCAAGACATGGAGGGAAGAAAATGAATGATAAGATAAGCATTATCCTACCAATATTTAATGTTGGAGACCATCTTAGAGGTGGAATCGACTCTCTTATAAATCAAACAATTGGAAATGAAAATCTGGAAATAATCATGGTTAACGATTGCTCTACAGATGGATCAGATAAGGTAATCGACGAATATGCTGAAAAATACGATTGCTGCGTTGCAATCCATCATGAAACCAACAGCGGCGGCGCTCACACCCCCCGTAACACAGGTATCGAAGCGGCCACCGGTGACTATATCATGTTTTTAGACCCTGACGACAGATACACTCCTGATGCATGCGAGACATTATATAATACAATCAAAAAATACGATGTCGACATGGCATTTGCAAGATTCAGAAGAATATTCGAATACGGAGGATATGTCCAGAAATCCTACTCCCCTTATGAGGATGAGCTTGAAAAGGCATATCCCAATGAAACCTTTGAGTCTGCAAACTTTTTGGATATTCCGGACGTCATATGGGACAATGTTGTTGAAAGGGTTCTTTACGGTAAAAACCTGGAGGTAACCTATCCTCGAGACAAACCAATAGACATCATCCATGTTGACAATATCGAAGAGGAGCCTGACTTATTGAAAATGCAGCCTTCAGTATGGTGTAAAATCTACAGAAGAGAACTGATAATGGATAATAATATCCGCTTCAAGAAGTTCGTTTCAGGAGATGACCTCGCATTTACTCTGGAAGCCCTTTTAAACTCAAACGGAATCGTATATCTAAACAACTTCATCTCTTATGATTATTATATTCGCGATTTGCCGGATGACAAATCCATTACCAATACAGTCAATGTAAGGCTTCTTGATGAACTGATGGAATCCTACATTTACTGCAGAAAATGTACAGAAGGCTTTTCAAAGGATGTTCAGAACGTTTCCATCAACCCGCACCTGCTTCACTGGATGCACACATGGAAAAATTCACCGTTTACAAAAGAAGAGAATAGATTATTATTGAAAAAGGTAAACAGACTTAGAAAGATTCATAAAACCGATTTTAAAACCAGAATGCTATTGGGCTCAATGACAACTGCCATTGAGTCACGAATACAGATTTCAAAGGAGTGAAATGATGGCAGATTATAAATATGTAATTGTCGGCGCAGGTCTTTCAGGCCTGACAATAGCCGAAAGAATAGCCAATGAACTGGATGAAAAAGTCCTCGTCATTGAAAAGAGAGACCACATAGGCGGAAACGTATATGACTTTTATGACAACGACATCTTAATCCAAAAGTACGGACCTCACATCTACCATACAAACGACAAGAAAGTTCACGATTACCTTTCACAATTTACAGAATGGAACGATTATGTCCACAGGGTTTTAAGCTGCGTTGACGGGAAACTCGTGCCTATGCCCATTTGCATCGATACATTGAATGCATTATATGACCTTGATTTGGATGAAGACTCTATGCGCCAATGGATTGATGAGCATAAGGAGGATATTAATGAAGTGAAATCCTCCGAAGACGTGGTTTTAAAGAATGCCGGCCGTGACATTTACGAAAAATTATTTAAAAACTACACAGAAAAGCAATGGGGAACATCAGCTGCCAACTTAAGCTCCAGCGTAATTTCAAGAATTCCCTTCAGGTTCAATCATGACGACAGATACTTTGCAGATACCTATCAGGGAATGCCGAAAGATGGTTTCACCAAAATGTGTGAAAATATGGCAAAAAGCGACAATATCCACATAGGTCTAAAATCAGATTATAAGGATTACATAGATAAGATAAATTATGAAACCCTAATCTATACAGGTCCGATTGATTACTTTTACGATTACAAATACGGAGAACTGTTATACAGATGCCTTAACTTCGTTTATGAAATTTTGGAGGAGGATTCATTCCAGGAAGTTGCCGTAGTCAACTATCCAAATGACCCTTACTTTACAAGAATTACCGAGTTCAAGAAATTGACCTGGCAGGACATGGAAGGAAAAACTGCAATCATGAGAGAATATCCCGGATTCAACGGCGAGAAATGCTACCCTTACCCGACACAGGAATATCTTGACAAGTTCAAGTTATATGAAGCTGAAATGGAAAAAGAAGAAAACGTAATATTTGCTGGAAGACTAGCCAAATACAAATATTACAATATGGATCTGGTTGTCCGAGAAGCATTGGACATCTTTGAAAATCAAATTAAATAGGTGAAAATATGATTACTGTATGGCCACAATATATGGATAAAAACTTAAGCCTTTCTGAAGGCCGCAAAATTGCAAAAAACGACTGCATTAGCGAACCGACAGTTAAGGACATTGAAACCGCATTGAAAAGACTTAATTTAAAGTATAATGTACAAAAAGAATTTTCATATCCTGGAAAATGGTATGAAAAATCCGGAAGAGTACTGGTGGAATGGGAAGGAACAAAATTAGACCTCATTCGTGAAATTAGTTTAAAGATTAAAGAAATAAGAAACTGATTACTATGGAAATACCACAACTAATGTCTGAACAATACCTAAAAGCCAAAGAGATAATTGAAAACTCCGAAGACATCAAGATATACTCACACATTGACTGTGACGGAATCTGTTCAGGCGCTATATTATCAACCATCCTAGATAGGCAAAACAAGGACCATGACATCGAATTCGTTAATCTGGACGTCCTGGACGACATTGACCTGGACCATGAACTCACAATATTTTCAGATTTGGGTTCAGGCCAAAGAATTGATACAAAAGCACGTGAAGGCCAGAAGATAATTATCCTGGACCACCACCCACCATTAAGGGACCCTGACTATAAAGACGACAAAGACTACACTTACCTTGAAATCAATCCGATTCATCACGGAATTGACGGATCATACTATGTCTGCGGCGGAGGATTATGCTATTTTCTTGCAAAGGAATTCGGATATGATGACTTGAGTTGGATCGGTGTTCTTTCAGCCATTGGCGATATGCAGAATACAAAAACAGGTCGTTTTGAAGGTTTAAATAAGATTATTCAGCAAGATGCAATTGACGGAGGATATCTTCAGCTGACCGAAAACGACATCAACATTTACGGAAGAAACACACGACCGTTATTTGTTGCCCTTTCATATTTCAGTGACGTCAAGCTTCCGATTACCAACAATACAACTGAAACCATGGCGATACTGGAAGAATTGGGAATCGATGAAAAGCACAACCGCAAAACTTTAAATGAACTCAGCATGGATGAAAAAGTCAAGCTGTTCCAAAAACTTCTTGAAATGATTTCCAAAGTTGTTCCGGGAAGATATGTCAAATATATACCCCAACTGATTATTGGAGATTCATATACCTTTTTAAAAGAAGATGAAGACAGCTTCTTGAGAGACGGTTCCGAATTTTCAACAGCGATGAACGCCTGTGGAAGAAACCATGAAGAAAAGGTAGCCATGGAAGTTTTAAAGGGAGATAGAATTGAAGCTCTTGACGAACTTGAAGCCATAAGCAAAACCCACCGTTACAATCTGGCAACATCCATTACAAAGATTGCTGAAAGTGACGAAGCCAATATCATAGAACTTGAAAACCTCCAGTATTTTGATGGAACAGGAATCAAGCCAGAAATAGTCGGTACTGTTGCAGGAATGATTTTGGGATACTGCAACTGGAAAAAGCCAGTAATTGGATTTGCACAAACCGATGAAGAAGGTCTTAAGATTTCACTTAGATGCTCCAGACTCTTATCCTATGACGGAATTCACTTTGGACATATAATCCGCAAGATTTCCAGTGAAGTTGGAGGAAGCGGAGGAGGACATGCAATGGCATGCGGTGCATACATTCCAATCGACAAGAAAGATGAATTTATTGAATTATTCAATCAGGAATTGGAAGGAAAATTAACAAACTAATATATACTAATAACAAAATAAATAAGTATATCATATTAAATTAGAGAGATGAAAAAATATGAAAGCATTTAAAAAAAGAGGTGCACTTACACATTTTCAAATTTTAAGTGAAATATCTAAACAAGATCCTCACCTCAAACAAAAAGATTTGGCTAAAAGTTTGGGAATTACAATACAAGCGGTTTCCGAAAATATCAAAACATTGATGGAATTAGGTTATATCACTTCCAAAGACGGCAGATCCCCTTATAAAATAACTCAAGCAGGTATTGATAAAGTTAAAAGAGATGCCATCAGTCTAAGAAAATATACTGATTCCGTTTTAGAAACTATGAACCATTACAAAACCATATGGCCGGCAATAGCAACTGAAGATTTGAAAAAAGATGACATTGTCGGATTGTATATGAAAGATGGAGTTCTTTATGCCCATAAAAAAGAAGAAAATGCAACAGGTATGGTTTTAGATGATGCTGAAGCAAATAGCGACGTATCACTATCCAATCTTACTGGAATCATTGACATGAGTGTTGGGGAAGTTACTGTTATCAATGTTCCTACAATAAAGGATGGCGGTTCAAAGTCATGTGATTTGGAATTAATAAAAAACATTTATAAAAATGGAACAAACAGCGGACATGAAATCGATAAGGTCGCTGTTGCAGGTACTGTTGCACGTGCTGTTGCAAATAAGCTTGATATACCAATCGACATCGAATTTGCAGCTCCTCAAGCAACTGCCAATGCAGCCCGCAAAGGATTGAATGTTATTGCAATATGTGTTGGGGATATGAGCAAGGCATTTATCCGTGAGCTTGAAAATGAAAAAATCAAATTTAATATTATAGATGGCGGGAAATAACTAATTTTCCCTCATCATTTTTAATAGACCAGCAGCCATTTCATCAACTGTAAAATCCTTTGAAGAATTATTTTTTATTGCTTTTAGATAATCATCCAGATTATCGTTTTTAATTGAGTTTTTAACCTTATCAAGAATTATCTGATTTTTTAATGCATTCATTTCTTTATCAGTCGGCAAATCTTTTTCAATTATTTTTACATTGCTTTTGCTTTTGATATTTTCAAATAAGAATGAATCTCTGGAAGTGACTAAAGTAAATGCAAAACCTGCATTTCCAGCTCTGGCGGTTCTTCCGATTCTGTGAATATAATCATCAAAATTTTGAGGAACATCATAATTGACAATGACATCCAGATTGGAGATATCCAATCCCCTTGCAGCCACATCCGTTGCAACCAGATAATTGACATTTCCATTTCTGAACCTGTTCATTACCTTATCCCTTAGCTTTTGTGTCATGTCCCCGTGCAATGCATCAGATGAATAATCATTCTTTTTTAAATTTTTAAATACAAAATCAACGCCTTTTTTAGTATTGCAGAAAATCAATGCGGATTTGACATCATAAGCCTCCAATAACCTGCACAAATCCTTGAATTTATATTTGGGATTAGTCCTGAATGAATATTGGGTGATTTTTGGAGTTGTCTTCTTATTGGATTTGATTTTGATGAATTTTGGATTTTTCTGATAATTTTTAGCAATTTTTTTAATTTCCTGAGGTATTGTAGCGGAAAACAGCAAAGTCTGCCTTTGGCGAGGAGTATCCTTTAAAATTGTTTCAATATCCTCTCTAAAACCCATGTCAAGCATTTCATCCGCTTCATCCAAAACAACACTTTCAACACCAATCAATTCAAGATTGCCCCTTTGAATATGGTCAATGACACGTCCAGGAGTTCCAACAACAACATGGACACCTTTTTTAAGAACCCTTGTTTGTTTTCCAATTGGCTGGCCTCCATAAACGGCAAGAACTTTAAATTTTTTAATGTATTTCGCAAGTTTTTCAATTTCACCAGCCACTTGAATGCACAATTCCCTTGTTGGGCACAATATGATGGCCTGAGGAGATTTATCGGCAATGAAAATCTTTTGAAGAATTGGAATAGAATAAGCAAGCGTTTTTCCGCTTCCAGTTTGTGCCTGAGCAGTAATGTCTCTGCCTTTTAACCCAAGAGGAATTGCCTCTTTTTGAATGGGAGTTGTGTTTTTAAAACCCATTTCACTAACTGCTTTTTTAATTTCATCCAAAATATCCAAATCATTAAATTTCATCATTATTAATATTTAAAAAAACAGTTATTTAAATTAACTTAGTCTGATATGACTTTTGAGGAAAATCATGCATGTACTCAAAAATTTCATCAGGAGTGTTTAAAATATTGTTTTTGGAGGTTTTCCTTTCAAATAACCTCATTAAATTATCGCTATTGGGAGATGGAATCGAATAGCTGTTGCCATATTCCCTGACATATCTCTCTTTAAGACCCGGAAAATTCTCATCCAGCTTTTTATAGAAATATTCCCGGTTGCCTTTCCTTAATGTCAATCCCATTCCAAAGCACAGGATTCCCTTTACATTGGTTGCAATACATGAATCCAAAAGAGAATTAATGTTTTCTTCATTATCGTTGATATATGGCAGAATTGGACACAGCCAAACAACGGTTGGAATTCCTTCCCCATTTAAAATATCAAGCACTTCAATGCGTCTTGAAGTATTGCAGACATTTGGCTCCAGAACAGAGCACAATTCATCATCGGAAGTTGTCAGAGTCATTTGAATAACAACTTTTGATTTGGAATTGATCTTTTTAAGCAAATCCAAATCCCTTAAAAGCAAATCTGACTTTGTAATGCAGGTAAAACCGAATCCGTATTTGTAAATCAGTTCAAGTGACTGCCTGAGATATCTTAAATGCTTTTCCAATGGAACATATGGGTCAGTCATTGCTCCGGTTCCAATCATAGCCCTTGGCCTTTTAATCAATTCCTTTTTAAGCAATTCTATGGAGTTTTTCTTTACTTCAATGTCCTCAAACTTATGGTCCATGCCATATACCTCACTTCTGGAATCGCAGTATATACATCCATGAGTGCATCCCCTATAGAGGTTCATTCCATTATCTTTTGAAAGAATGCTTTTTGACAAAACGTAGTGCATAAAAATATTTTGAACAGGGAAATATTTAAAGCATACCCGAGAGCTGCTGTAAAGTAATAAGTATAAAGAAACATAAAATAAAATTATGCAACAGAAAAACATTACAGGATATGGAAAAGAATATGAAATTAAAAAGCATCCTGATATAAAAGGAGTTCAGATAATTGAAGGAAAAAACAATTTCCCAATTAGTTGGCTCAATCAACAAGGATATTGTGAATACCAAATATATCTCGAATACATGAAAGGAATAGAAACCGCACCTACAAGTGCAATGACACATGGAAGCGAAATTCACAACCAGCTTGAAAACATATTCAAGCAGGATGCAACACCTGCAACATTTGAAGAGGTTGTTGAAACATCCAAAAGCGAAGCAAGCATGTCTCGAGAATGCTTTGTAATTTCACCAGGCTACGGAATAAGAGGATACATCGATGAAATCTGGATGACACCAGAAGAAATTGTAATAATTGATGACAAACCTGGCAGAACACCATACCAATCAACAATGAATCAAGTAAGGGCATACTGCCTGGCATTCAAGGATATGACAAACGATTCAAGGATGATAAAGGGAGCTTTAAGAGAACGTGGCACAAACAACCTATTCTGGATTGAAATTTTTACTCCTGAAATTGAAAAGGAAATTGAATTTACAATAAATAGGATGCAAGGATTATTGGATAGTTCAAAACCATTCATTCCAACCAAAAATCCAAACAAATGTAGATCCTGCAGATACAAAAGGTATTGCGAACACTACAAAAAAGGATAGCCATGAACAAGCAAAAACTCTCTTTGATATTTTTAATCATATTCATTTTAGGCATTTCACTGACAGTAGCCAACTCGTTGATGAACGATACCAATACAATCGAAAACAAAACCGGAACATTGACAATACAAAACAGGACAATTAACTACGAAAATGCAGGAAAATGCGTTGAAGTAATTGACGGTAACACAATACAGGTTTACGGCGTTGGAAAAGTTCAGCTGTCCCAGGTGAAAACACCTCAAAAAAATGAATCAGGATTCAGCGATGCAAAGAAATTTGTTGAAGACAAATGTCTTGGAAAAACCGTATATCTTGATATAGACAATGCACAGCCTAAAGACAAATATGAAAGAACTTTAACCATCGTATATACAGATTCGGAAGATGTAAACAAAGCATTGATTGAAAATAAGCTGGCTGAAATATCCTATTTCGAGCCAAGTGAATTTAAAAAGGGTGAAATATGAGTTAAACAACTCTATTCAAACCCAAATATATTTTATTTTTATTATAAACATTATCTAAAATTTCATTCCATTCTTCAGAAGTGATGCGACCCTTTTTTGGAATCAAATTGTCCAGAGAAGATTCATTTATATTTAAGATATCTGCAAGAACATAGGATAATGTTTTACCGGTCAGTGACAAATCATAAGGGTCATAACCGGTCACCGCCAACACCCACAATTTTTCACGGGTTAATGTCTTGTATTCTTTTTTAAGTGAATCAAACCAGCTGACAATCCTATTGCCATCACAACCTATTCCATCACCAATGGAAATATAATAATCTTCACCACTAAACTCAATAGACTCAATAGCGTTGTCAATTTTGGATTTGAGCTCCGGAGAATCAAGGCTCAATTCGAATTCATTATTTGTTATAAAATCAGAAACATGATTTTCAATTTCTTTTTTATTTTTAAAAAATCCGATAGGTTCCAGCCTTTCCGAATCAATATCACACAAATCATAGATTAAATCTTCATCTACATCACAGATTTCATATCCTTCAAGCTTATGTGACTTGTATTCCTTAAAATCAATGCAGTAATTTTCCAAATCTTCTTTATTTAGATACCATAAAACTTGGATTTTCCTAATCATCTTATCAAATTAAAAAAAATAAAATAGAGAGCTTATCTAAGCTCATCAATCACAACAGTTTTTGTAACGCTTCCAAGGAACCTATTATTTCCTGCACCCAATAATTTACCGATAAGCCAATCGAAAATAACTGGAACCCAATAAATTTTAGATAAATTACGAACAATAGCCTGAGCCCAATTTATCCTTGCACCGTTTCTTGATCTGACTTCCAAATACATTAAAGCTTTACCCACAGTAGCGCCTTTGGACTTTTCAAGCAATATGAAGTATACCAATATCAAAATAGGCAACACTATTGGGAAAAACTGATAAACTGCAAATGTTTCATATGGATTCATTAAGAAATAACACAAATAGGACACAATCCACATGAATGCGGAAACAACAAAAAAATCAAGAATATATGCAATCACTCTTCTTGTAAATACACTTGCCATTTAAACACCTCAACACACTCTTGGAACTGGATCTGCTATTGGCGCTTCGAGAATTCTTTCACCGCCAATAGGAGTATTAACAATTACATAATCTCCTTCAACTACTTCACCAATTATTGCAGCATTTTCACCATATTTTTCACCCTTAATTGCTTCAAGGACTGCATCAGCCTTGTCGGCCTTAACGCCCATGACCACTTTTCCTTCATTGGCTACTTCAAATGGATCAATACCCAACATTTCGGATACAGCATGAACTTCTTCTTTTATTGGGATTGAATCTTGCTCTAAAACAACACCAACACCCGCTTTTGAAGCCATTTCATTAATAGCATTAGCAAAGCCACCGCGAGTAGGATCTTTCATTGCGGTAACTCCTCCAATTTCTAAAGCTTTATTAATAATATTCCACATTGGAGCAACATCAGATTTCAAGTCAGTTTCAAAACCGAAACCTTCTCTGAAAGACATCAAACTCATTCCATGGTCGCCTAAGCTACCTGTAACAATAATTTTATCTCCAACTTCCAAAGTTGAATCACGAATCACTTCACCTTTTTTAGCTATTCCAATACCTGTAGTCACCATCACAATTCCATCAAGCTTATCTTGTGGCATTACTTTAGTGTCTCCAGTAATTACTGCAACATCAACCTCACTGCAAGTCTCATTTAATGACTTCATTATCTTGTCCAAATCTTCAATTGGAAATCCTTCTTGCATGATTATTGCATTAGAAATAGCTAATGGACGAGCACCCATTACAGAAACATCATTGATAGTTCCTGCTGCTGAAATTCTACCGATATCCCCGCCAGGGAAGAATAATGGATCGATAGTATGACCATCAGTTGTTACGACAATCTCATAATCACCTAATGGAATAGATGCACCATCATCCAAATCATCTAAGCTAATACCACCATTTACACTCTTTTTAGTGATATTATCCAAGACTGTGCTAGCTATTAAGTTAGCCATTACTTCTCCACCAGCACCATGATTCATATTAATTTTATCATCTGACATTTTATCTCCTAAAATAAATAATATTTAATGAAATAATATCTGTAAAAACAAGTATATAATTATTAGTTAAAAAGTTAAAAAAAAAGAGAATTTAAATATGAAATATTTAAATTAAAATTCCGTTAATAACACCATCTTGACCAGGTCTGGATGTTACTTTAGCATTACCTTCAGTGGTTTCTACAATAGCACCTTTGGTAATGATGTTCCTTCTTACATAGTTAGGGTTTGCGGTGTTTTCTATTACTCCAAGAATATCTACTACTTGGGTTTTACCGTTAGCGTCAGTAACATTGATTTTATTACCTGTAGCTAATCTGAGTTTTTCGTTTCCGCCACGGGTTCTGATTTTTCTTAATTTTTTTTCATCTAATCTAGTTTCAGCAGGATCTCTTCCTAATTCTGATTTTCTTTTTCCACGGTTTGCAACATTTCTTGCACCAGATGGACTTCTAGTTGATTTTCCTTGAGAAATTGCCATTATTTCACCTAAATAAATATAATATATTAATTAATAATCGCGTCAATAAGACTCTTTCAATTAAAACTGTAAAGCAAGAAAAAATAACAGTTCAATTATGAGAGCAATAAAGAGCCCTAAAGAATAATGATAATAAAATATTACTTTTTCATTATATATAAATGTTTTATTTTTTGTTAAAAAAGGAGGAATTTTATTTTTTATTGTTTGAAATAAAATTATCAAGCAATCTGTCAAAATCTTCTTCACTGAGATTTTTATCCGAAGCAGCATCCAATATTTTTTGAATTTCTTCTTCGGAAACAGAATCTCCTAAAAAATCAATCAGCAATTCCCTCAAATCACCATCATCAATATAAGCTTCCTTGGGAGATATTGAGTGGGAATTTCCATCGTCATCCAAAATGTAGTATGGGACTTCCTTCATTTTTAATCCTCATCATTGACAAACTCATAATAGACTACATCATAAGGATCATCATCAAAACGCCATTCGTTAGGTTCATCCATTTCATCATCTTCCAAAAAGAGTTCATCATCGTCTGAACCTTCACCTTCAACTTGAATGACAATATTAACATCTCCTTCAAGGTTTTCAACATCAATGCCCAATTCATCCAAGTCTATTACGATTTCATCTTCATCAGTACCTTCAGGAACCACAATAACAATTTCATCTCCAGGTTGAATATTGACTTTTTCATCACGCATATTATCACTCCATCAATCTATATTTCCTTCAAATAGTTCTATAGAATTATTTTGGATATTGCTGACCAATAAATAGCCTTTTGCAAATAATTCTTCCACATCTATATTACATTCAGGGCATACGAAACTTCCTTGAGTCAGTTCACTGCCACATGAAGGACAAAAATTTATTGCAACCATCAAAATACCTCAACAATAATTATTATAATTTTAAACAAACTCATATTTAAACGTTAACTTAGAAATTCCGAAAAAAATAAAAAAATGGATACAACTCATAAGTTACTATCCATCAAGCATTTTAAATTTGGGATTCCAAAACTGTTAGGACATTTAACAGAACATATTTTGGAATTTTCAACAAACATATTAAAGAGCAGACAATTTTCATCACAATCAATGTCTATTTTTACATCATCACTCTCCAAACACTGTTTTGGAATATTTAGAACTTCAGATGCATGGGAAACTAAAACAAAGGTCGGGAAATTAAAGATGTCAATTCCCAAATAGATGCCATTTGAAATTCCAAAGTCTGCACAATATCCATTTTTACCATCAATTTTACCTACAAAGGTATCGTTTACCTCATCATAACTTGATATTAATCTTTTTTTCATTATATCAACCTCACACATACTATGACTAATATAACTTATATAATGAACCCAAGAGCATATGAAAAGTAATGTAAAAACCTTATAATGTAAATAAGTCAATTTTAATGCAATAAAATTGATTTAATATTAAAAAATTGATTTAGAAAAGTATTATAACGACATGGCATATATTATACTATATCAACAAAAAGGTGTCCCGATTGATTGAAGAGACAGAAGAACAATTAGCTCTCGAAGCTGAAATCAAAAATCAAGCTCAAAAATTCATCTCATATATTAATTCAACCCTTCCGGAAAGCATGGAATTGGAATATGAAGGGTTTTACAGAAGAGGATTTTTTGTAAGTAAAAAAAGATATGCTGTAATTGAAGATGGAGAAATCATAGCTAAAGGATTGGAATTAGTCAGAAGGGACTGGGCACCAATTGTTAAAAAAACTCAGGAAGCTGTTTTAATGGCCATATTAAAGGAAGGAGATTCCAATAAAGCCATCAAAGAAGTTAAAAAAGTATTCAAAAGAATCAAAAATGGGGAAGTGGAAAACAAGGAACTGATTATCCACACACAAATCACCAAACCCCTTGACCAATACAAGCAGGTTGGACCGCATGTTGTTGCTGCAAGGAAAATAGAAGAACATGGCATTAAAGTCACACGAGGAACCATTGTACAGTATATAATCGTAAGGGGAAAAGGTTCTATTAGTCAGCGTGCAATACCTTATGAGTATAGTGAAGGATATGCATATGACAAGGACTATTATATCAATAATCAACTTATTCCAGCAATCGAAAGAATCATGTATTCATTCGGATATTCCAAAAAGGATTTGCAGGACATGTCACGGGGCGAAGTCCAGCAAAGCCTAGATGCATTTTTCTAAAAAAATATATAATACATCACCACCAAAACTAAAAGTATATGATTAATAATGATGAACGTGTTGTTTTCTTTGACGTAGATGGTACTCTACTTGACACATCCGATTTTGCTGAAACTGCAAGAAAAGCAGCTATTGGATTGATGGTGGATAATGGATTACCATTAGATAAAGATGAAGCATACGGTGTTTTAAAAACTATAATTCGAGAAAAAGGATCAAATTACGGAAGACACTTCAATGTATTGACCCAAGTTGTTCTCGGTCATGAAGATCCTATGCTTGTAGCACTAGGAATGATAACCTACCACAATGTTAAAATGGCACTTTTAAGACCATTTCCAGAAACAATAAATACATTGATATATTTAAAAAGCCAAGGTTATCGCTTAGCAGTTATTTCAAACGGTATTACAATCAAACAATGGGAAAAATTAGTTAGACTTAACGTACACTCATTTTTTGATGCAGTAATAACCTCCGAAGAAGTCGGAAAAAACAAACCGCAAAAATTGATTTATGATGTTGCACTTAGAAAAATGAACGGTAATCCTGAAAAATCTGTAATGATTGGAAATAAGTTCAAAGAAGATGCATTAGGTGCTGTTAATGCGGGAATGAGTGCTATCCTTGTAAATTCAGACATTACTGAAGAAGACAGAGAATACATAAAAAAAGAAAAATTAGACATTACAATTGCTGAAGATATTGGTGATGTAAAAACAATATTATAAATCACCAATCTAAACTATTTTTTAAAATTCCAATTCCAAAGTCACAGGACAGTGATCGGAACCATAAATTTCATTTAAAATTTTAGCAGATTTTACATTATCCTTAATCTCTTCATTAACATAGAAATAATCCAGTCTCCAACCGGCATTCCTTTCACGTGCACGAGTTCTGTAACTCCACCAGGTAAAGTTATTTTCACCTTCATCAAAGATTCTGAACGTATCAACAAAACCTGCCTTTTCAAGTTCATCCAGCCATGCACGTTCTTCAGGCAAATAACCTGATTTTCCTTCACAATTCTTAGGGTTGTAAACATCAATAGGATTGTGAGCTATATTATAATCACCGGTAATGACAATGTTTTTTCCTGCATTTTTTAGCTCAACCAGCTGCTCCAATAATGCATTGCAAAAATCGACCTTAAAATCAAGTCTTTTTGCATTCATACCACTGTTTGGAAAGTAAATATTATATAAAATAAAATCAGGATACTCGATTTTTAAAACCCTGCCTTCACTGTCAAGATCTTCTACACCAAGACCTTTAGTAACCTCAACAGGTTCAATTTTTGAATAGGTTCCAACACCGCTGTATCCTTTCTTTTCAGCTTCATTGAAATACTGTTTATATCCGTCGACATCAGCCAACTTCTTGGGAATTTTATCTTGGGTAGCCCTAACTTCCTGAAAGTTAATAATATCTGCATCAGTATTTTCAAACCAGTCCCAGAATTCATCCTTTTTGGAGACTGCTCTAATACCATTCACATTCCAAGAAACCAGCTTGATTGACATTATAATCTAACTCCATTATCAAGAGGCACTTCACGAAGCCAGTTAATATCACTTTTGTAAAGCATACGAATATCCTCTACACCATATCTAATCATTGCAAGCCTTTCAATACCCATACCGAAAGCCAAAGCAGGTTGATTGATTCCTAATGGTTTTAATACTTCTGGTCTGAACATTCCAGCACCACCTAGTTCAATCCAACTACCTTTTTCTTCCAAATAAATTTCAGATTCAGTGGATAAATAAGTATAAGGGAAATAAGCAGGTCTGAACCTTACTTCAAAACCTAATTTTTTATAGAATTCCTTCAAGGTTCCTAAAAGATTTTGGTAACTGATATCCTCACCGCACACAAGACCCTCAACCTGATGGAATTCAGGCAGATGTTTATAATCAAAAGTTTCTCTTCTAAATACCCTACCTACAGAAAACATTTTAATTGGAGGCTCATGTTCAAACAGATGTTTTGTTGAAATTCCGGTTGTGTGTGTTCTCAATACGCTTTGGCGTGCAATATCTTCACTCCAATCATATTGCCAACCAATTGAACCTGTATCAGCACCGGTTTCATGAGTTTCAGCAGTAAGCTTTACCAAATCATCGTCAGGCAAATCACAAGTCAAAGGATTTTTAAGGTAAAATGTATCCTGCATTTCACGAGCAGCGTGATCCTGCGGTTGGAAAAGTGAGTCAAAGTTCCAGAATGCAGATTCCACATATTCACCGTTGTCTTCTGAAAAACCCATATTTAAAAAGATTTCTCTAATTTCATCAATAATGACTCTTAAAGGATGTTTTTTACCAGCAAAAACTGTTGGTGCTTCTGCATTAATATCATATGGACGGTATTCTAAACATTTCCATTCTCCTTCTTTTAAATGTTCATGGGTCAATTGGGTGGCCTGTTCTTTGATAGTGAAACCATGTTTAAGAATTTCTTCACCTTTTGGCAATATTATAAATGAGTGTGATGTTTCTTTTTTAATATTTAAAATATTTTTCCTACCAGTTAATTTTTTAAACCCTTCCATTAAATCATCAGTGAAGAGTTTAACTCCATCTGCATTAGCTTTAAGATAATCAAGAACTTTTTCGTCAACACCTGCTTTATTGGCAAAATCTACGCCCACATCCGTAATATTAACTACACCTTTATCGATTTGAGCCCAATTTTTACGGCGCAACCAACCAAGAGCAATATTAGCTTCTTTTTTGTCCATGCCTGTTTCAGAAGCCAAATCTTTCATGTGGATTTCTCTTTTTTCAGCCAATGCATCCAATATTTTTCTTTCAGGAAGTCCGTCTTCGGCATATTTTAAACCGTCATCAGTTAAGGAATAGATTTCCTGAACTTTTTTGTTTACTTCAATTATATCCTTTGAAGCAAGTGATCCTGCTGCACTCATAACTGATTTGATATCCATTCCGGTATTTGCAGATATTTGCATAGGAGTACTTACAGGATTAGCTTCCAGTTCTTTTAAAAGTTTCTTTTCATATATATGTAATTCTTTAATGGTTTTTTCAATATCATCACTCATTTAAACACCATGATTTATAAATTGATAATATAATAATATATGTTTAAAATGATTTATAAAGATAGTGCTAATCTTGAATTACAACAACTTTATCAATACATGAAAAAAGAATTTAAGTCGATAGTCTATAGCTTCTGTAAATTTTCTATTGTTTTATTTAATTCTTCGACAATTATTTTCACACACTCTTCAGCTTCATCATCCAATCTGAAAGGGTCTCTTGCAGATACTTCAAAGCATTCTAAAATTTCGTTTACTGCTATTGTACCAGCCACATTAATTCCCTTATTTTTTAGGATTTTGTTAACACATCCGTTAGGACATCCATTAACCGCAACAAGAGGATACTTTTTAAGCATTTCATCATTTATGCCTTCAATATCTGCTGATGTTGAACCCATGCAAATAGATATTACATTTTCATTGTCTTTTTTACAGTCCCCAACTGCAACACGAGACACCAACCCATTGGGACTCATTCCGTTGCATGGGGCAAATGCAATTTTTTCCGCCATATTATCATCAATCCATTTATAAGTTTAAAACCTTTTTCTTTTACTATAAAAATCAATTAGCATTGCTAGAACCTTTGATTTTACCAACATACTATTTCATCACCCTTTTAAGTATGAAAAACATTGTTTTTGAAAATAGTTTCTTCAAGGGATTTAATTTGATTTCAGGAGAAAAATCATTATTAATCAAATCAGTTTTTATCCAATATTGCTTATCCGCTTCCATGGAATTTTCTGAATGTGCCAAAGTTCTCCAAACATTATAAAAGACAATATCACCTAATTTTGGATTGTGCAATTTCCCAGATTCAACATCGCCACCAAATTTTTGTGAAATCTCATTGATGTTTTTTGAATCGATTGAATCCTTTCCACCACATGCATAAGTAATCTTATATGTCCTGTTTATACCCCAATGTCGTAATGTTTCATCAATATATTTGGCCACATCCTTTTGACCGGCTCCGGCAGTGGATACGATTACCAAAGCTTTTTTAGTGAAAAATTCAGGCCTGTGATATACATAGGCGGTATGGTCAAAGAAATTCTTTAAAAGAGCGGATACATTCATCGCATATACTGGGCAGGCTATAATTATGCCGTCGGCCCATCTTATCTTATCAAGAATTTCCTTAATTTTATCATAGTGAGGGCATTTTTCTTCACTTTCCAGAATGCATTTAAAACAGCCATTACAAAACGGAATTTTTTCCCTCATCAGATGGATTTCCTCAAAATTCCCGTTAAGATTCTTTTTTGCCTGTTCAACCATTTTCCAGGTATTTTTACGTCTCGGCGAACCGTTGATAATAACATAATTCATAATTACAACTCCTTAAGCTGAGTATCCAAAACTAATTTTTCCCTATATTCAAATCGTTTGTCAAATTCATCAACATCACTCTGATTAACATCAAACACATCCGGATTGTGAAATATTCCTATTCTACTTTCAGGTTTTGTCTCATTCAGCATCTTTATCATGAAAAAGGGACATTCATCTGTGGTATCGGTTCCATCTAGAAAAATATTATAATTCGATGCACTTTCAAAGCCAAATCTTTGATAGTAATTTTCATCACCAACTACAAGAACGAATGAGATATCTTCTTTTTTTGCAAGATCAAGAGTATATTCGATTAATTTTGAACCCAAACCCTGATTTTGATAATTCTCATGGATTGATATTGGACCCAATATGGCAGCATCAACTTTTTCATCATCATAATCAATCAGACCCCATGAATAATTGATATGGCCAATGATTTCACCATCACATTCCATTACATAAGCCAATTCACTAATGAAAGATTTGTCGTTTCTTAAATTATGAACAATGTAATGTTCAAATGCTCCTGGCCTATAGACATTCCAAAAGGAGTTTCTCACAAGTTCTTCAACATTTAAATAATCTTTTTCACTTTCCAATCTAATCATGATAACATTACCTCCTTACAGAATCATAAAGCAGTTTAATATGCTTTTGTGACTTGTCACATAACTCATCAACGAACTTGGCATCATCTTCGGGGTAATTTATGATATAATGCTCATAGAGCAAAAACAGTCCATACTTATAGAAGGATTCCGCAAGTTGTTTTGAATCAACATCTTCCTTAACCAACTTTTTAGATTTCATTAAATCAAATAATACAATCCATCCATTGACTGCCTCTTCAATTATGCTTTTTTTAAGAAAATCCCTTATTTTATCATTGTGATATGATTCTATCAGAATTATTCTTGTGATTTTAGACATTTTTTCATCTTTCAGCTGTGATGCAAAGGCATTTAAACCCTCATTATAAAAATAGTCAAAGCTTATGTCCAGATTCGCACTTGCCTCATTGAGTGGAATATCCTCAGACATCATTTTATCAATGTAATAATTTAGGATTGAATCTAAAATAGCTTCTTTACTTGGATAATGATTGTAAATGGAACTTTCTTTTATTCCAACTTCTCGGGCAATCTGGCGAATCGATACGCCATCATAACCATGCTCTGAAAACAGATTAACTGAAACGTTGAAAATTTTTTCCTTATTGTTGACTTTCATATCATCACAACTAACAGGCGTTAGTTATACATATCTCTTATAGGCATATAAAACTAACGATTGTTAGTTAAAAAAAATAATAAAAAAAAGGAGTTATTCGAAATGAGATTTCAAATAACTAACAAATATTGAAGCTGCTGTTAAATCTGCAGTAGTTCCAGGATTATATTTATTTTTAAACATATAATCATCAAATTCACCAACCCTATCGATGAAATCTGGTGAATCCTTCATTTTAAGTAAATCTCGAGTCATCAAGGATATCTTGAGCGCTTCCTCATCACCATATTTTCTAGAGATTAATGTATCCGGAACATGTGACAGAATTGTTAAAAATGTTAAAAGACAGGCATCATTTTGGGATTTTTCTTCCCTGAGCTTGTGGTAAGTCGGATAGCCTATCTCAAAAACGGCAGGCATGTCAGAAGTCATTTCACGAGCAAGCATATCCCATGGAGCTGAAATCTTCAATACGTCGAACATGGTTTGACCGTTGTCTCTTAATTCCTGTTTTGCATTGTCGCTTGCAACATCATACTCATCCTGGTCGCCCATTCCACCGGCATCTGCAATATTTATTGCATCATACAAATCACAGGCATCGTCAACAGATGTATTCCCCATCAACAATTTGATATTTTCACGAATATCATCAAATGAATCACTAATTGATGCTGAAACAGCAATCGGTGTTGTCATCATAATAATACCAAGATTGGTGTTGTTTTTAATCCATCTGTCGGTTTCAGCTACAGCCTGTAAAATATATTTGCCCAATTCGGGATTGTCAACATCCACATCAGTACATGCTTCGCGAATGGTATCTCCAATTACGATTCCACTTATTACAAAGTCCTCAAAGACCATATCATCATAATCTCTAGTCCTGTGAACATTACCTGGCTTTGGATATCCACTCACTTCAAGCGCTGATGCAATCTGAGCTATTTTTGCAATTTCATTAGCTTCCATTTATATCATCTCATTCAAAAGTAAATATGGTGCGAAATTAGTGATTATCAAGTCTGCTCCAGCACGTTTAATTGAAAGTAAAGCTTCCAAAATTGCTTTTTCTGTTAAAAATCCTTTTTCAATGGCAGCCATAAGCATTGCATATTCCCCACTTACATTATATGCAACCAGAGGCAACATGAACTCATCTCTAACCATACGCACAACATCAAGATAAGGCAATGCAGGTTTGACCATTAAAAAGTCACATCCCTCAATCACATCAAGCTCACATTCGCGAATTGCCTCAACTGCATTGGCAGGGTCCATCTGATAGGATTTTCTGTCTCCGGCATGAGGTGATGAACAGGCAGCAACCCTGAACGGTTCATAAAATGCTGAGGCATATTTTGCAGAATATGACATAATCATTACATTATAAAATCCATTTTCATCCAATGTTTCACGAATTGCCTTGACTCTACCATCCATCATGTCTGAAGGTGCTACAATATCCGCACCAGCCTGTGCATGAGAAAGAGCGACTTTAGCAATATATGGCAGAGATTCATCATTTAAAATCTCGATTCCATCATCAGTGTCATCATTTTCAACTATCATTCCACAATGACCATGTGAAGTGTATTGGCATAAGCACACATCAGTAATGACAACAAGATCTGTTTCCTTTTTAAGCCTTCTAACAGCTTTTTGCACAATTCCTGTAGATGAATAGTCAGGAGTTGCAATTTCATCCTTAGTATCTTCAGCAGGAATTCCAAATACAATAATTGATTTCAATCCTTTTTCTTCCAATTGTTTAGCAAATTCAACTCCACTATCCAATGAATATCTATATTCACCCGGTAGAGATGAAATCTCCTCTTTTCCATCACCATTGAGCTCTTCTTTAAAATAAATCGGATAAATCAAATCTTCTTTTTCAAGTTTTGTCTCACGAACAATATCTCTAATTTTGGCATTTTTTCTCAGTCTTCTCATTCTTGTAGTCGGAAATTCCATAACAATCACTCAAATATCAATTACTTATAATGTTTATTAATCAACATATATAGAAATTTTGAAAAAATTCACCTCATTGATGTTAATTGAAAATATTGCATTCAAATTTAAAAATTATCATAATCTTGTAAAATTGATTTAACTCTATTAATGAATTTTAAAATAGAATCAAAGAATTATGGAAGAAAATTGGAAAAAAATATTTATATATTGCTATTCAAAATAGAATGCACAGACGTCTGTTAAATTTATAGTGATAATATGAAAATTAAAAAATTTAACGGATTTAATGAATATGGATATCTTCCTTACGGCATGTATAACCTTACAATTAATGAAATAGAAAAAATATTTTCTAGAAATAGTTCTAAAAGAAGAAAGAAATCATGGAAATATATAAAATCCATCTAAATGAAATTCAAAATACTGGATATTATCTTGACCATTGGATTGGTGGAAGTTTCATAACAACAAAAGAGAATCCCAATGACATAGACACATTAACCGAATTTGATGGAGAAAAAGTCGATGAAAATGATGACAAAAAATTAATTGACGACTTAATTAATAATTCAAAAGAAAAAACTGATAATCTATGCCATTCATTAAGATTATACAAATACCCACCACAACAAAAGGAAGACTTCAAAAGATACATCAATCAAAAACGAAGAATATTGATAAACTTATACGGACAAGATAGAAAAAATATCAAAAAAGGAATTGTTCATCTAATATTAGGAGAATAATAAATGTTATTCACAACAATTGAGCGATATAACAAAGAATTAGAAGACATGAAATTAGAATTAAAAGAAACAAAAGAATATCTTGAAAATCATCCTGAAAAACATGGCACAAGAGGAAATTATAATACATTGAAATACCTTTACAACTTATTTAATCAAGACAAAATCGATTTTATCAAGGAAATGAATAATTTCAACTTAAAACTAGTAAAAATAAATGACCCAATTTCAATAAAATCAGTTTATGAATTAAACAAAAAATTCAACAACATTACAAATGCCATGACAAATCTGATAGAAAATACTAACAACATTGAAGAATTACATCTTAAAAGCATTGCAGAGGGTTCATACAAAATTACCTTTGCATTTAAAAATCCAACTGAAGAAGATGTGAAACGATTAACACCCCGAAAGAAAGGATTAATGAAAATTTTCGATTTAATGAATTGTGGCGATGACATAGAAAAATTAAAAAGCATAGCAGGACCTGATGGTCAAGAAGCATTAATCGCATATCAAGAATTTTTAACCGAAATAGTTAAACTTAATTCAGATTTTACATTAGATACAGAAATGGAAAATGTTAAATCAAGTTTAACTTTCCAACAATGCAAAAATATTTGTGAAAATTTAAATGTTTAGAATACAAATATACCATCAATTATCATAAGAGGCCAAATTCATGTCAAATTCTATAGGAGAAAAATTCAGAATAACAAGTTTCGGGTCCAGCCATGGAAAGGCTTTAGGTGCTGTTGTTGATGGATGCCCTGCAAACTTAGAATTAACCGTTGAAGATATTCAAAAAGAACTGGATAAAAGAAAACCTGGAACCAGCAGTGTTACAACACCTCGAAAAGAAGGAGACGAAGTCCAAATACTGTCTGGAATTTTTGAAGGAAAAACAGATGGAACTCCAATTACAGGTGTTGTTTTCAACAAGAACCAGCACTCAAAAGATTATTCAATGTTTAAAAATACTCCTCGCCCATCACATGGTGATTTTGGCTGGATGATGAAATACGGGAACTACGACTATAACGGAGGAGGTCGTGGAAGCGGAAGAGTGACAATTGGCCATGTAATCGGAGGAGCAGTAGCTAAAAAGCTCCTTGAAACAAAAGAAATTGAAATCATATCCCACGTTACACAAATCGGAGACATCACCGCAGACCCGCAAGATTTCAATGCAATAAAAGAAAACATAGAAAAGAATCCCATTCGCTGTGCTGATTTAAAAGCTGCAAAAGAAATGGAAGATTTGATTATCTCAAAAAAAGAGGAGGGCGATTCTGTTGGAGGCATTGTGGAAACAATAGCCATTGGAATTCCTGCAGGTATTGGAGAACCTGTTTTTGAAAGACTGGACGGAGACCTTGCAAGAATATTAATGAACATAGGTGCTGTAAAAGGTGTTGAAATAGGTCTTGGATTTGACGTTGCAAAGCATCTCGGTTCCCAAATCAATGATGAGTATCAAATTGAAAATAATCAGATAACAACAAAAACAAACAATTCAGGAGGAATAATTGGTGGAATGAGCAATGGAATGCCAATCATATCCCGAATTGCAGTAAAACCTACACCATCAATTTCCAAATGTCAGGATTCTATTAATCTGGAAAAAAGAGAAAATGAGAAAATAGAGATTAAAGGCAGACACGACCCTTGCATCTGTCCTAGAGTGACTGCTGTTGCCGAATCCAGTACTGCAATTGTTTTGGCAGATCATATGATTCGTTCAGGATTTATTCATCCGACAAATTTAAAAAATTAATTTTTCCTTTTTCTTAATATTGAAAGTTCATCAAACTCGTTGTTTTTAAATGCGAGTTGGTATGAATTTTTTCTTTCACTGTCATACAATGTATGGCTGGTGCTGTGAGCATGTGATTCAGTATCCTTAAGTGAGATTATTCTAAATCTTTTAGGATTTTTATAGTTAACATTGAATGACAGTCCATCAAAAGCGGCAATGACTTTAACGCCAGTTTCTTTAGAAATCTTTTTGGCTTCAGTAACAGGATTTGAAGAAATCATTTTAAGACCCAAATGAGTCATTACGGCAACTTTCGGTTTTACTTTATTTATCAAGTCAATGAAATTGCGAGAACACATATGCCCATTAATGGTTCTGTTACCAGGCCTCAATACACTGGCTATTAAAATATCCGCACCTTCATGACATTCACCCAATTCATCAAAGTATCCTGTATCAGAAGTGTAAGATACCTTAAATCCATTGTAATTTAGTTGAAAGCCAACACCTGCAGGGTCACCATGTTGAGTTTTTGTTCCCTTTACTTCAATGCCATCAGCTTCAACAACCTCATCAGGCTTTAAAAGCACAGTATTGGACTTGGATTGATGGTAAGCAGAAATGCATGGACCCCATTTTTCAAAACCGTTTAAAACACTAGTGCTTCCAAAAATGGTTCCATATCTTCTGGTCATTCCTTTAGTCATAGCTTCAATAAGAATTTCAGCATCATTATAATGGTCAGTGTGTGCATGAGAAACAAATACTCCACTTAGATTGCGGGGATCAAAACCGAACTGATAAGTTCTTATAAGAGCTCCTGGTCCAGGATCAATATGATAATTTTTTCCATTGATATTATCAATTCTAAACCCTCCAGTCATCCTTCTTTGAGAGATAGCGGAAAATCTTCCACCACCACTTCCTAAAAATGTCAATTTCATTTTAATCCCATCATACTGAACATAAAATAACATCACATTTCAGAGGAGACTTGTCTTTTTTAAGACATAAATCCTCATTATCTATAGTGACTTTATCTCCAATTTTAACATCATTGCTTTCTGTAAACATTATGACATTTTGACCAGGTGCGGCCAATTGTTTCCAATTCCCATCCATTGCCTGTGTTTTATCATTTAATTGAACATACACCATATTTCCATCAACGGAAACAACTTTTCCGATGTCACCATCATTGATGATTTTTTTGGCCAATTCGATTTCAATGCTTTGCTGAACAATCTGTTCGGTTAAAGTCTGTCTGAACTTAGCCAATACTTTCACATCATGATCAATAGTTACGTTCAAGTGTCTTTGAGCTTGGGATACGTCAAAATTAGGTTCTTGTTTTAAAACATCACAATTAATACCTACAGTAGGGGTTTTAGCTGCCACTTCTCTTAAAATTTCTTCAAACATTTCACCCTTGGATTTCAAACTGGAGGAAGGTTTTAATCTTTTTGAAATTAAACTTTCAGCCATTTTCTTGGCAAAATTATTACCGAAAATGACTATACCTGTTTTACCGGAAGTACGTGATGTCACTTCAGAACCTACCAATTCAACCAATTGATAACCGTTACTGGTTCCGTAAACCCTCCTACGTTTTGTTTCAAAGGTTCCTTTGGTGCTCACTTCCCCTCTAACACAATTGCCAACTATTTTTAACTTAGTTGCATCGTCAGTAATTTTTACAGAAATTCCCAATTCATCAGCCCGTCTTTTAAATTCACCGTCAGAGCTGATGTCACCATTATACAATTCCTGTTCCAATATTTCTAAATTTTCCTTATCACCGAAATAACCTATTTTCCTTTTATCAGCTGCCATTACACATCCTTTTTTTCCAATGTAAGCAATAATTAAGCTCATATAATTCCCCTTAATACCATATATCATAATTTCAAAAAATTATAATATCAAAAATTTATTATTTATATTATAATTATAATTATCCTATATTATATAGTTT
>R27__coassemble_474_pt1 | contig 25765 bp, 27 predicted proteins | sample R27__metabat2_low_PE_024 | metagenome-assembled genome bin R27
TAGCTATTTTAAGCGATTTAATTTTTAACAGGATTATACATTATTTTTATAAAGGATTAAAAACTAAATGTTAGTATAAATTAATTTTTTTGTAAGGCGGTTACAAATTATGCAAAAAGTAATAAATGCTCATTGTCATATTTATCCTGAAAAAATTGCTTCAAAAGCGGTTAAAGGAATTCGGGATTTTTATGATCTTGACATGTCTTTAAATGGTAAAGTTGACAATCTTATAGAAGATGGTAATAAAGTGGGTGTTGTTCATTATTTAGTTCATTCTGTTGCAACCACTCCAAAACAAGTAAGGTCAATTAATGAATTTATCAGCAATGTTGTAAAAGAGCGTCCTGATTTATTCACAGGTTTTGGAACCCTTCATCCTGATAGTGATGATATTGAAGGTGATTTTGAACATCTAATTGATTTGGGTCTTAAGGGAGTGAAACTTCATCCTGATTTTCAACAATTTGCCTTAAATGAAGATAAGGCTTTTAAACTTGGTGAAGTTATAAATGAAGGTAATATTCCTGTCTTGATTCATTGTGGTGATTACAGGTATAATTATTCCAATCCCGAACAGTTAAAACCGTTTCTTGAAAAATTTCCAGATATGCTGGTAATTGGCGCTCATTTTGCTGGGTGGAGTGTTTGGGCTGAAGCAACAGAAAAACTTGCAGGAACTCCAAATCTTTATGTTGATTTGAGTTCCAGTTTATATGAATTGTCCCCACAAGATGCAAAAAAATTCATTTATAAATATGGTGTTGATAAGGTTTTATGGGGAACTGATTATCCTATGTGGGAAGCAGAAAGTGAAATGGAACTTTTCCATAAAATCGGTTTGACTCCTGAAGAAGAAAATATGATATTATATGAAAATTCCGCAAAAATTTTAGGAATTCAATGATTATTGGTGAAAATATGTATTCAAAAACGAAATGGGCATTAATTTGTTTTATTTTAGTTTTATTCAATATGGCCGTTGTTTGTGCTAGTGATGTGAATTCAACAGGACTGGGAATAAACCAAGTTGATGATTCAATCGCAATTGATAACACTAATTTAAATGAATTAAATGCAGTAAATGATGTGGAGATATCTTCTTCACAAAATGATTCTAATTTAAAAGAATCAAATGATGATGTTCTTAATAAAAATTTAAATGATGATATTTATTCAGATTCAATTGGAAAAGAGAAATTAGACACAACTTTTACAGCTGTTAGTACAAAAGTTGTCAAAGGTTCTTACTTTCAGGTTTACTTAAAAGATTCAAATAATAATGTTATTAAAAATGCTAGTGTAGTTTTTACTTTGGATAAGAAGAATTTTAATGCTGTAACAGATTCTGATGGTATTGCAAGTCTCAAAATTTCAAAAAATATTGGGAATTATTCAGTAAAGGCTACATTTAAAGGAGATAATAAATATAATTCAGTTTCAAAAACATTTAAACTTGTTGTTCCAATGATAACTTCAATTCTTATTGGTAATGATAAGTTACTGACCAACGGATATTTGAAAATTTATCTGCAAAGTAATTATGCGTCAGCAGTATCCGGTAAAACTATAAAGATTACTGTCGGTGGTAAAAAATTCACTAAAAAGACAAATTCTGAGGGTGTTGTTGTAGTTAAACCTAAATTAGGTACTAAAACTTATCTGGTTACAGTTACTTTTGCTGGAACCAGTGATACAGCTGAATCATCAGCATCCAAAAATGTCACCGGAGTAGAAGGTAATGTTAAAAGTCCTTTCTATTATTCTGTACCTTCTAAAAACGGTGTTCCTGATTTGGATTACATGCCTAGTAAATACATTATGGGTAATGAAAATGCTAAATACACTCTTTTAAGAGCTCAATATCTTTCTGTAATTAAAAGAGACAGTTACTGTTTGTTCTTAAAAAATAAATTGACTAAATATGTTTTATTTAAAACAAAATCCGAACCTAAATATATTCATATGCTTAAAAGAGAAAAATGGAATGTTATTGAAAGAGCACTTAATACTAGAATTGTTCTTAAAAATAAATATAATTATTGGCCTGTTCAAATTACTGCAAATTTAAAAGGAAAATCATATACCTATTCTGAAGTTAGAGATGTGCAGGATACAGGTTATACTTGCGGTCCGACATCATCCAGTATGTGCAGTCAAGTTTTAAGAAACTACGTCAATGAATGGCATTTGGGTGTAAAGTCAGGTACTAATTATTATGACGGTTCAAGTACAAGCGGTCTTAAAAGAGGATTAGAGAAATTTAATATGAAATGTAGCTACTACTATAAAAGCACATTTTATTCTAAAGCTATAAAACAGCTTAAAAAAGGGGGCTGTGCATTAATATTCCATACTTGGAATCATTATGTGGCTGTTTTGGATATCAGTAGTGATGGTAAAAAAGTTTTAGTTGGTAATCCTTCAGGGGATTACGATCAGGGAAGTCATAATATTCCAACAAATTGGATGACTGTAGATTACTTGTATGATCAGTTTAATGATTATGATACTTCTGGTTTGATTGTTAAACTTAAATATAGTCTAAGCAAGACCACTAAAACACAAGTCAAAAATTTTTACTCTAACATGGGCTCATGGTCTAGAGGAAATACAAATGAAAGAATTCCTCAAATTTAATTGGGGAACTTTTTTTACTTTTTTTTTAATTATTTTTAGTTTTGCATGTCATGATACTTTTGTAGCAATATTGGTGACAAAAAATTTTTATAATATTTTATCAAGAAATATATTTCATGGCAAGACAGGTCAATATTAATAAAGACGTCCCCATTTCTGAAATTCGTAAGGTTAAAAGGGATTTGCAAAAATTTGTGGATTTATATGAAAAAGTTACATTTATTGAAGAAATTTATTGCAATAATAGTGTAAAATCTGCTATGGAAAAAAGAGGGAAAACTGCTCAAACAGGTTATAAATGGGTTAAAAATTGGAATGAAAATGGTTTTGATGGCCTATTTAGAAAGGAAGGATCTGGAAGAAATTCAAAATTGTCTGACCTTCAATTTAAAGTTTTAAGAGAAAATATTATTTCAAAGGGATTGACTAGTGTTCAAGAAGTTAAAATGGAGATAAAAAACGAATTTGGAGTAGTTTATTCAGAAAGACATCTTAGACGACTGATTTTTGATTTGGGTCTTGAAGATATGATTATTTCAAATCACATTAAATAACTTTTAAATATGATTTTTTTTGTCCATTTTGTATTTTTAGATAGTATTCTTCTAATCATATCGCATGAGGATATTATCTTTTTTACAAATACATTTTTTTATTATTTTAATGTTCATTTTTAATATATTTTTTTTAAAAATTATTTATATAAATTAATTTTATATATTCTTTTTAATATAATTTATTGTGATAATTATTAGAGTGTATATTATGAATGTTAAATTAGATAGGGGAATGTCAACATTACTTGTTTTCATTGTTGCTGCAGCTATTTTAAGTGCTGCTCAGAGTGTGGTAACAACGGGTATTGCAGGAATCATGGCTGACTTTCATGTTTCTTCAACTACTGCCCAATGGATTTATTCATCATTCTTGTTGGTTTTAGGAGTTATGATTCCATTATCTGCTTATATTACTCGTCGTTTTAAAGTTAAAACTATTTTATTGTCTTCATTGGCTCTATTTTTGGTTGGGTCTTTATTGGCATATGTGTCTCCGAATATTATTGTATTGATTATTGCTAGAGTTATCCAGGCTATTGGTTCTGGAATTTTGCTTCCGATTACTCAAATCGTGCTTTTTAAGGTTATTCCGGAGGAAAAATGGCAGGTTTATATGGGATTATTTGGTTTCATAATTGGAATTGCTCCCGCATTGGCTCCGACTGCGGGCGGAATGATTATTGATTATGTCGGGTGGAGATCTATATTTTTAATCTTTGCAGGTATGGTATTCATTTTAATATTGATTGCATTGGTTGTTGTTAAATTGGAATTTGAAACCGGCGAGTATCCTTTGGATGTGTTGTCTTTAATTTTATGTGTTTTGGCATGTGTTGGAATAATGCTTGGATTTTCAAACATTGCAGGATATGGATTTGATTTGGTTTATGTAATTTTACCAATTGTTGTAGGTACATTCAGTTTAATATTCTTTGTACGTCGCCAATTTAACATTAAGACACCATTGGTTGATTTACATGCTTTAAAAAATAAGTATTTCTTTTTTGGAACATTATTTTCAGCATTGCTCTATTTCACAATGTGTGGATTGAATGTTATAATGCCTTTGTTTGTTCAGACAGTCACTTCTCACAATGCAACAACTTCAGGTTTAATTTTGCTTCCGGCAACTCTTGTCATGATTGTATTTAATTTTGTAGGTCCGCTATTGGCTAATAAAATTGGTGTTAGAAAAGTATTAATCATGTCATGTGTCTTTTCGATTGTTGGTTATCTGATAATGATGACTTATGATTCAAACTCTTCTGTTGAATATATGGTCGTAACTCAAATAATAAGGGCTATTGGTGCTGGTTTGGGTTTAATGCCAGCTGTAACATGGACTATTGCAGTTGTATCAGGTGATGTGGAAGATGCGACAGCTATCAACAATACTGTAAGACAAATCATTGGTGCAATAGGATCTGCCGTTGCTGTGGTTTTAATGACTGTTTTTGCAGGAGGGGCACTGGCTCATAATCGTGTTTCTGTAGCAGCATTCGGACAAACTTCATTGGTCATGTCTATTCTGGCAGTTATTTGTTTGGTCATTGTAATATTATATATCAAAGATGAAATTCATGATTTGATGTAATTTCATCTTATTTTTTTTCATTTGTTAAATTTTGACCAATGAATTTGGCGGTCTAAAATATGCTATGGCTTTAAATGGTGCAACAAAAGTATTTTCTACTGGCTTGTCATCACAAACTGTTGAAATGTATTAAACAGTGCTGATGATTAAATAATTGAACTTATGGTTGGAGTCGATAATTTGGTGAATGATTCTGCCAATGTTTGTGATGTGTCTTTATAGGTAAGTTCTTCTGAAGGGAATTTTTCTGTTTTATCGATTTATGTTCTCAAAACGGCTGTTTTCAAGCAAAATAATATATGAATTTTATAAATTTTTAGGTATTTTGTTATTGTTTTGTTAATTATTTGCACAATTATATTCTCTTATTGTAAAAATATCTATAAAAATAATGTCTTAAATGTAAATTTTATCTTTTTTCCTATTCTTTTAAGCTTTAATAATAAATTATTTAAAAGATTTTCAATAAATATCATATTATATCACATTTGGAGGATTAATATGAATAAAAGTGATTTGAAAAGAGATTATTTTATGCTTAAAGGACCACTTGCTAAAAAAGGATATGATTGGTGGTGGCATTCTTTTACTGCATATAATAAGAAAACTGGTGAACCAAGACCATTTTTCATAGAATACTTTGTATGTAATCCTGCATTGGCTGAGGAGGAACCTACTTTAGGACAACTTCCTGAAAATAAAGCAGCAGGTAAAAAACCTTCTTATTGTATGATTAAAGCAGGTGCTTGGGGTAAAAATCCAAAACAGATTCATAATTTTTACTCAATGAAATATTTTGACTGTCCTGACGATGAACTTAATATTCAAGTTGGAGACTGCAGTTTAACTGAAACTCATATGAGTGGATTTTCAAGAGTATCTGCTGAAGATGCTGAAAATCATCCTGAATACATGTCTGATGCAGGAGACATGATGTGGGATTTGGACATTGATAAACAAATCACATTTAATGTGGGCTATGGTGCAAGTTCTTTATTCAGAAAATTAAACTCTTTTGAAATGTTTTGGCATGCGGAAGGTATCAAAACACAATACAGCGGAACTGTATGGCTGGATGGTGAGGAATATGAAGTCATTCCCGAAAAATCTTATGGATATGCTGACAAAAACTGGGGAGGAGACTTTACTTCACCATGGCTTTGGATTTCATCATGTAATATAACTAGCCTAATTTCTGGAAAAAAATTAAACAACTCTGCATTTGAAGCTGGAGGTGGAAGACCAAAGGCATTTGGTATATCCATTCCTCGTAAATTATTAATTGGATTCTACTATGAAGGAACAATGTATGAATATAACTTTGCAAGATTCTGGAACATGGTAAAAATCGACTTCGACTTTGAAGAGGGGGATGAAGTTCACACATGGCATATAAATGCAAGCAATAAGAACTCCAAAATGGAAATGGTGCTTTACTGTAAACGTGATGAAATGATGTTATTCAATTACGAAGCTCCAGATGGTCAAAAAAGACACAACCGTTTATGGAATGGTGGAAACGGTTGGGGTGAAATAAAACTATACAAAAAAGATGGGACTTTAATTGATCATGTGAAAATGGAAAATGCAGGATGTGAATATGGGGAGTATGATGACGAATGATATTCTCAGATATCCTTGCATTAATTATTGTATATATTTATGTTGCAGTAATTTTCGTTGTAGCTGAATTGGTTTTAAAGACCAGACCTGAAGTTTCACGTAAATTTTTACATATTATGGTAGGTAACATGATATTTGCCATGCCATTTTTCTCAGATCCTTGGGTAATGGTTTGGTTTTTGACACTGCCAATTACAATAGTTCTGTTCTTCTTAACTGAATATTCTCCTATTAAAATTCAAAACAGCGTAACCGAATCCGGGCATGCTTTAGGATTATTTTTCTATGCATTAATATGGACAATATTGATTGCAATTTATTCCATGCTTTCACCAGCGAACGACCCTAAGTTTTTCATATGGATTGTAGCACTTGCTATTGTTCCTATGGTGTATGGTGATGGATTTGCAGCATTAATCGGTCAAAAATTCGGTAAAGTCAAATACACAGTATTTGGAGGTACAAAATCTCTTGAAGGATCACTTACCATGTTTGTTGTAACAACTGTCATGAGCGTATTTGTATGGATGGTTTTTACTTCAATCGGATGTACAATGCCTGAATTCAATATTGTTTACATTATAGTGATTTCTGCTATTGCAACCCTTTGTGAAGCATTCAGTTATGGTGGAATTGACAATCTGACAGTTCCTGCATTAACTTCAATTTTATATTATTTGGTAGCTGTAATGTAGCTGCTTTTTTCACTTCTATTTTTTTGCATTTCAGTAACCATATTTTGCATCTTGGTTGGGTCCGTAACTAGACATTTATATATTCTTTAACTATGTATTATTAACGAGTTAAAGGAGTTAAATATAATGTCAGATAGTTTACGTGAAAGAGCAGAAAGAAGGGTGGATAGAAAAATAAAATTTTACAGAAATTTAAAAGCATATGTGATTGTAAATGCCATATTAGCAATTATTAATTGGTTATGCACTCCAGAATTTTGGTGGGTAATGTTCCCGTTATTTTTTTGGGGTATCGGAGTATTGGTTGACTTTTTAAAAGCATACGTTTTGGTTGATAATTGGGATAGTGAAGATTTTCGTGAACGTAAAATCGAAGAAGAGATGATGAAATTAAGGAATTAAATCATGAAAGTAAATTTGTTTGTTTCAAGAGATATTAAAGAACCTCATGCGGATATTCATGCTAATGAACTGACGGATAATATTTCAAAAGCAATATCTATTCTTGAAAGTGATGATGTTAATGATATGCTGGCTGTTAAAAATGGGTCTGATATAGCACTTTTGGAATTTAGTGATGTTTTTATGTTTAGGGTTGAGGAGAAGCAAGTTAAAGTTTATACAGAAAACAGTGAATATATAATTAAAAAACCTCTATATCAAATTGAAGAGACTTTGGATAGTGATTTTGTAAGAATTTCAAAATCCACAGTCGTTAATTTAAAAAAAGTTGAAAGAGTAGCACCTTCACTTAAGGGGATGATGTTTATACAACTTAAAAATGGTCTTAAGGATAATATCTCAAGAAAATATTTGCCTGATTTTAAACAGGCTTTGGATTTGTAGGTGGGAATATGAAAGTAGATTTGATAAAAAGATTGGCAATGGGTGCTTTTGTAGGTTGCTTTATTGTAATGCTTGTGATGGTTTTAATGTCATTAGAGAGAGGACCACAAAACCTTCAATTTTCAGGTATAACTATAATAAATGCATTTATGGGCTCAATTGTAGTTGGTTGGGGATTTTCACTAACTGGACTTATATATAAAAGGGAAGACATTGCATTTCCACTTCAAGTAGCATTTCAAATGGGTATAGGAATGATAATATTGTTCCTTGTTGCAATTTATCTTCAATGGATGCCTGTTAACTTGGGAATTGGAATTATTGTCGAATGGATAATCATAGCTTGTATATTTGCAGCCATTTCATGGGGTGGTTTTTACATATACTATTATTTGGTTGCTCGTGAGTTAAATAATAAATTAAATAATTAGTTTTAAGCATTTAACTTTCTTTTAAGGATTTAATAGTGATGTGATAATATGGATGAAAAAGAGTATGATGAACAATTAGCAAAGTCTGCGGAATTTCATGGACATGTCTGTGGTGGAATTGCAATTGGGACAAAATTGGCAATGTATGGGATGGAATTGCTTGGATTGGAATTAAATCAAAAAAATAAGAATTTAATTGTATTTTTAGAAATTGATAGGTGCATGTCTGATGCTGTCCAATCAGTTACTGGTTGTTCTATGGGTAAAAGAACCTTAAAACAAATGTATTATGGTAAATTTGCTGCAACATTCTACAATCAGGAAACTGGTGAAGCTTTAAGGATAACTGATGCTGATGCAAATAAAAAGTTCAAAAATGAAGAAACAAAAGATGAAATGATAGCTCGCTTTAGAAGAACGCCTCCTGAAGAACTATTCAAAGTTGAAAAAGTAAAAATAGAATTGGGATTGGGAGACTTGCCGGGCAAACCATATACTACAGCATTTTGTTCAATTTGTGGAGAAAAAGTATCTGACGGTCGCCATAAAATCCTTGGTGGAAAACCAGTTTGCAGGTCTTGTGCAGATGGATCATATTATGAGTTAATTGAAGATTAATTGCAATCTTGGTATGGATGTTATTTCAGTTAAATGCGATTTTTTGATGTAATCGCATTTAAATTATTTTTTATTATTTTTAAAATGCATAATTGTGGTATGGACTATAAAATAATAAGGGGATTTTTTTAATTTAATTGATTTTGAATCCGCACTCGCTACATGTTTTTGTTTGGAATTTTACAACTCCTCCACATTCTGGACATGACCATTTTTCCATATCTTGCACCATCATTTTGCCGATTCCAGTTGTCTTAATGCGTTTGGCACTTTCAAGTGTGTTTAAGTCATGCCTTTTGACATATTTTTTTGAGTGCTTTTTCATCAGAGGGCATGGAAACTCACTGCATCTGCCGCAATAGCTGAAATTCTTTTTATCAAAGCAATTTTTTATTTTACACTTTAAACTGGCCTTGCTTTTCCCATCATCACCTATTAAGCATCCTGCACATGGATTTTGATATTTTTCACAGCTAATGCAATTGATGCCGCATGGCGCAAGTAATTTTGAATCGATTTCATCAGGCATTTTCATAAGTTAGTCCTCCTTAAGAAAGTTATATACATAATTTTAAGGTTTGTTAAATTTAAAATTTTCTTTAAAGGGTAATTTTTTCTTATTTTTACGATACCTTTATAAATACATAAAACAAATATTTGATTACTGTTATTTTATAGCAGTGCTAAAATACTTTTTTTGGGGATAAGTTCCCATATGGATGTGGCCCTTGTGGCTGAACAAAAAGGTGTTATTTATGTATAAATATATTAGAGACGCATGGAAAAACCCTGATGAGTCTTACGTACGTGAACTCATGTGGGAAAGAGCTCCTAAATGGAGAAGACAAAAAGCAGTTCAAAGAATTGAAAGACCAACTAGACTCGACAGAGCTAGAAGTTTAGGTTACAGAGCTAAAAAAGGTTTCGTTTTAGTAAGAACCAGAGTAAGACGTGGTGGAAGAAGAAAAACCCGTCACTTCAACGGTCGTAAACCTAAAAGAATGGGTGTAAACAAAATTACCCAAGCAAAATCCATTCAAAGAATTGCTGAAGAACGTGTAGGCAAAAAATACCCTAACTTAGAAGTTTTAAACTCTTATTGGGTATGGTCTGACGGTAGATATAAATATTATGAAGTAATTTTAGTAGATCCACAAAGTCCTTCTATCATTAATGATAAAAAAATCAATTGGATTTGCTCCAAAAAACACACTAACAGAGCTCTCAGAGGCTTAACCAGTGCTGGTAATAAAGGACGTGGAATCAAATCTAAAGGAAAAGGCTCAGAACAAGCTAGAAGAAGAAAAATTTAATTTTTCTTCATTCCTTTTTGATTAAAATGATTCATAATATAAAATTCAGGGCTTTCGTTTATGAAAATGAAAGTATTGATGAAATAACTCAATCTATTTTAAATATTCTTCCTGAAGCCGATATTGAAGCTGAAGAGGCTGAAGGATTGCTTGAAGATAAAATAATAATTTTATCTGGTGTTGTATCCAAAAAAAGATACACAAAGACTTTTTTTAAAACACTTTTGGACAGTGTTGATTTAGAAAAATTGAATGATGATTTAGAGCTTAAAATCGATGAAAAAGGTAACTGGTTTTTAAGATTCGATAAGGATGATGCTCTTGATGAAAAATGGACAATTCTGGATAAGGGTGATGCGATTCATCTTAAGGTTAAAATTGCTGCATTTCCTGCAAAAAAACAGATTGCAGTTGACAAGGTGCGCGAAGCTATTGAAAGCCATTCATGATTATTCATTTAAATGTGGTAGTTGCAATTTCTAAGCCGCATTCATCAATCATATTTAAAATTTCTTTAAATATTTCATATTTTAAAATATCGTTTGTTACAAGACTGTTTGCACCTGCATCGAGGTAATATTTACCATATTCCAGTTTATATTGGGAAAGTGGAACTGTAATGGTAATTTTTGGATACATTATACGTGTAATTGCAATTGTCTTTAGATGTTCCATAAGGGGGATAATCTGCTCTTCTTTGGTTGGAAGATCTGGGTATGTATTGTAATTTATGATAGGTATTTCTTCAAGTGTTCTATAATTGCTTAAAAATCTTAGATGATTTAATCTATCTGGAATCTCTTCTCCAATTCCCAAAACTAATCCTGATGATAATCCTATTCCGTTTTTGGAAATGTTTTGACAAAGTTTAATTCTTTGAGTTAATGTGTCTTTTGGATGATTGTTTAGGAATACTTCATTATTCACTGTTGATAGGTTACAGCAAATTGTATCAACACTTATATTGGACAATTCTTCAATTGATTCAAATGAAAATTCTCCGCTTATGCTTACATGTGTCTTTAGGTTTGTATTTTCCTTAACAAGTTTACAGGCATTTATAACGTCTTCATCAGTTTCATATTGTCTAAAAAAATTCACTCGAGGAATATCCAATTCTTCGCTTCTTTTAATACATGCTAATAACTCTTCGCAAGTTTTATCTTTAATTGATAATGTTGGAGTTAATAAGACTTTTTTAGAGTATTTGTCTCGAATGGTTTTGGCTGAATTTAGCAATTGATTTATCTTATTTTCATCTTCGAGTGTAAGCAATTTTTCATAGTCTAAACTGGAAATGTTTTTTCTTTTTTGACATTTATCCAAAATTGCATCGACCATATAAAACACCTGCTTTTTATTTTATTCTTCGTAATTTATTTCAATTTTTAAAATAATGTAATCTCCAATTGTTGCAATATCTTCGTAATTAATTTTGGTGATATTTGTACTAGATAGTATGTTCTTTTTCAATGCAATGTCTAAAGTTTTTATTTCACCTGTTTCATTGTCAAAATCTGCATTATCTATTCTTCCAATATCATTTGCATTTTTGTCTAATACTTGTTTTAAGAAAAGTTCTTTGATTTTCATGTTTTCACCTAAAGTTTTAATTACTTTTTTTAACATATAATTTAATAGTAATATTATTTTGAATATTATTTAATTTAAACTTTTTTCATTTATAAAGTTATGTATGATTAAGGTGATATTTTGGAAAAACAAAGTAAATATTTAATAATTATACTTTTGGCCTTTGTAGTATGCATTAGTGTTTTCTGGTATCAATATAATAATAATGTTTCAACATTTATAATGATAAATGAAACAGAAGTGGCTCAAAATGGAAGCTTTTCAGGGATGTTGGTGGATGCTTATGGTCAGGGTGTAGCAAACAAGACCATTACTTACCATAAGCCAGGTTATCAAATGGGAACTTTGGTTGATGTAACAACAACTGAGGATGGCAGTTTTACAATTAATAATGCACAATATTTGGACAATGCAAGTGATGGAAACTATTATGGTGATTTCACATTTGCTGGTGATGGTAAATACAAGGAATGCAGATATGAAGGTAATGTTACTGTCGTTGCCAAGTGAATTCATGTCATGTTGGCTTAGCACTTTATCTTAAATGTGCAAGAATATCATGACTTCTTTAAGTCATGGTGAATTGCACTAATGTAGGCACTACTTTTCTAATGCTTTTTGATGAAATTTAAATAATAAGATAACAAAAATAATAAATGACAATGATAAACTCAAATTAAACTTTTTCAAAGATGACCAAGTTTAAAAAGCAATATTAATTAAATATTTCTGAACCTTTGGGGCAAAGGGGATTGCACGGTAATCCTATACTCATAAGAGTATACGGCCAGTGATGTAAGAATCCTCAAATCTATAAAGTTGAGGTAGTTCAATTCAAGTTCGTATGGTTAGATATCAATATTTAGTGAGATAAAGGGAATGGCATTATGAGCATAGAAAAAGAACAAAATGAAACAGTAACTGGAAGAATCAGAAAGATGTTTTCATTATCAGAGGATTCGGCATCATATAAGGAAATCCGCACACGTCTCTTGGATGGTGGGCAAGTTACCGGAACAAATATGTGTGTTCTTGTATGTGCAATGGTAATTGCTTCTGTAGGTCTCAATATGAGTTCAACAGCAGTGATAATTGGGGCAATGCTGATATCACCTATAATGGGAAGTATTCTTGCTTCCGCATATGCAACAGTGTCTGGAGATTATCCTCTTCTTCGAAAACATGCGTTGGGTTTTGGTGTGCAGATTGTAATCAGTGTTTCTGCAGCAATGATTTATTTTTTCCTCTCTCCGGTTAAAGAACCAACAGTAGAATTGCTTGCAAGAACATCTCCTACTTTTTTTGATGTTCTAATAGCATTCTTTGGTGGACTTGCAGGAATCATCGGACAAACTCGTGATGACAAAGTGAATACTGTTGTTCCAGGTGTTGCAATTGCAACTGCTCTTATGCCGCCTTTATGTACCTGTGGCTATTCGATTGCAAATGGAAGATGGGATATGCTCCTTGGAGCAGGATATCTATTTATTCTCAATGCTTATTTCATTTTCTTGTCCGCGGGAATTATTCTTAGTGTTTTGAAAATTCCAAAAAATAAGGATATTACACAAAAACAATGGAAAATACTTCGTTGGAGAATGGTCCGTAATACTATTATCATTGCGTTGCCAAGTATCATTGCGGTTTATGCGATGATTCAATAGTACTGTATTTTGGATTACTTTCAGGTTAACAACTAATGTTAACTTATTTTCTTTTTTTTCTTTGGCAAAATGATAATTTTTTTAATACATTAAGTTAATATTTTAAATCATGAAAAGGATTTTTAAATTCATTGAAAAATATTTTTTCATAATAGTCTTGCTGGCTGTTGTTATTTCTTTAATTTATCCAAATGCATTTCTATGGGTTTTAGGTAATTTCAATGGCATAAATATATTGAATTTGCTTTTGGGTATAGTTCTTTTTACAATGGGAACTACTTTAAAATTAGGGGACTTTGTTAATGTATTTAAAAATCCAAAAGAGATTACTGTGGGTATTTCAGCACAATATGTTATAATGCCTATTATTGCATTTCTTCTTGCAAGAGTCTTCTCTTTAAATGATGCCTTAACAGTCGGGCTTATTTTAGTTGGAACTGTGCCTGGAGGAACTGCTTCAGATGTCATCACATTTCTTTCCAAGGGTGATGTGGCATTATCTGTTTCTTTAACTGCAGTGTCTACTGTTATTTCACCAATTTTAACTCCATTGATTACTTTATTGCTAATAGGCAATCAAATTAATTTCAATCCTATTGACATGTTTATTTCAATAATTGAAATTGTCATTATTCCAATTATTTTAGGAATACTGTTAAATTACAGATTCCCTGATTTCTGTGAGAAGTTGAAAGATTATTTGCCTGGAATATCTTCAATTGTAATTTGTTTGATTGTTGCAGGTGTAATTGGTGTTAACAAACAAGCTATCTTGACATCTTCTGCAATAATAATTATTGTTATTGTTCTGCAATATTTCCTTGCAATGTTTATTGGATTTGGAGTTGGCTATTTGGCGGGAATGGATAAAAAACAGATTATTACAGTGGCCATTGAGCTGGCTTTTCAAAATTCTGGATTGTCTACAGGTCTTGCAAAAACTCATTTTCCAAACTTGTCTCAAGCAACGGTTCCGGGTGCACTCTATTCTGTTTGGCAGAATCTTGCAGGATCAATTCTTGCATATGTATTTAGAAGATATCTATGATATGTTGTTGATGTTTAGAATAATTTTGGGTGTAAACTATTATTTTTGGAATCCTCGTTCATCAAAAAAACTTTATTACGATTAAATTATAAATATTATATTTAGCATTTATTTCAATAGTCTTTTTTTTTGCTGTTGTCATATAATTGCGGACAATATTTTTTAATAATTAAAAGGAGATTGATTATGAATTATATGAAAGTTCTTGGAATTTTATATATAATATTGGGTATAATTTTCATGGTTTGCCCAATAGTTAGTGCAGAAGTGGTGTCTCTGATTGCAGGAATATCATTGATGGCATTTGGATTCGCCACTATTATTGATGGATTTTCTGCACAAAGTCGAGCGACACATCTTTCAGCACTTAAAATATTGCTTGGAATTTGTGCAGTAATATTTGGATTACTATTTGTTTATAAAATAGACGCATTATCTTTCCTCGTTGCATTCCAATTTTATTTAATTTCATTTGTAATGATATTGATTGGTATAATTGGTGTTTTGTTAGAATCCGAAACAATGTCAAAAGTTGCAGCTGCTTTGATTTTCATCTTAGGTATAATATCTTTTTTCATTGCAACATTCGCAATCGCACAACCGTTATATACTGCAATTCTAGTTGGAATATGTCTAATTATGGAAGGTATAATTTGTTTTGCAACAGATGCTACTGAAATAAACTAATTTCGTGTTGAACCTCCCTGGAAGGGAGGATTCAAAAACACTTTGAAATGCCTCAGTCAATGATGTTGGGGATTTTTTAATCATGAATTCTATGCTTTAAAGAGTATAGAATTATCGTACTTTATTTTTTTGTATATTTTTGCCATACTTTATCGTCATCACTTGCTGAAACCTTATTGTCAGCCATTACTCCAACCAGATCATGGGCTATGTAAGGTTCTTCAAGATAATTCATGTCTTTTGAGGATAATTTTAAATTCACTGCATTAACTGCACCATCTACATGATGCATTTTAGTTGCACCGACTATAGGTGAGGTAACTTTTTCTAAAAGCCAAGCAAGTGAAACTTCAGTCATTGAAACATCATATTTTTCTGATATTTCATTTACTCTTCTGATTATTTCTAAATCTTGTGTTTCTGTGTTTTGATATTTCAGTTTTGCATAGAAATCTTCCTGTAATCTTTTAGAATCTTCACCAGGCAACCTTGAGAGCCTTCCGGATGCAAGTGCGCTGTATGGGGTTAATGCAATATTGTCAGTTTTACATAATGGGAGCATTTCACGCTCTTCTTCACGAAAAATTAGATTGTAATGGCCTTGATGGATACAAATTCACTAAAATCATTTATTTCAGCTAAGGCATTTGCTTTTGCAAGTTGCCAAGCGAAACAATTGGAAATACCAATATATCTAACCTTTCCTTCTTCAATCACTTCGTTTAGACCTTCCAGAATATCATAAAGGGGAGTATTGTAATCCCACATGTGATAAATGTATAAGTCTATATAATCCATTTGAAGATTGTCTAGGCTTTTGTTTACAAGATTATGGATATGTTGCTGACCTGAAACATTGTTTTTAATGTCTTCTTCAGTTCTAGGTAGGAATTTGGTTGCAATTACAATATCTTCACGATTGGCATACTCGTCAATTGCTTTTCCAAGATATTGTTCAGAAGTGCCGTTCTGATAACCGATTGCAGTATCAAAAAAAGTTATTCCATTGTCCAATCCTTTTTTAATCACTTCAATTGATTCTTTTTCAGGTAATGTCCAGGTATGCATTCCTATTGTTGGATCGCCAAAACCCATACATCCCATACACACTCGACTAACATTAAGGTTTGAATTTCCAAGTTTAATATATTTCATGATTATTATTTTTTAAGGAATTACTTTAAAAGCATTGTTAATTAAATTTTTACCAAAATCAGGATTTTTTAGGGTTCAATTTGGTAAATGCCACAGAAAATCCAACAATGATGATTGTAATGATTATGTCTACTATTATTTCAAGTGGGTTATTATTATTAAATAAGTCTGCAAGTCCAAATGCCCAAATACCAATTAATAGAATAGGTAATAAATATTTCAATGTGAAAATCCATGTTTTTCCAACTTTTAAAGTTGAAAACTCATTCAATACTGGAATGACTTTTTCAACACCATAAAACCATCCGAAGATTATGACTTGAGCGCCGATTAATATTAATATTCCGAAATTATTTACAAATTTATCCACTATTTCCACTAAATAACTGCTGATTCCTGTTGAAAAAAGAATGGCGCCTGCACATGCAACAATTGTAAGTATTGTAACTCCTTTTTTCCGGCTCCATCCAAATTTGTCACATAAGGATGAAAGCAAAGGTTCAAAGAGTGCAAAAGAAGATGTAAATCCGGCAAACAATATGGATAAAAATAATAATGGGGCAATAATATGTCCCATCATTCCCATTGTGTTGAATATCTGTGGGAATATGATAAATATCAATCCTGTACCTTCACTAATTAGTTCATCCATAGGTATTGAAGAGTTTAAAGACATATATCCAAGTATTGAAAATACTCCAAAAGCTATGAAAATCTCATATAATGTGTTTGTAACAACAACAATCAACACTTCATCCACCAATTTAGTATTTTTAGGCAGATAACTTGAATATGTATATACCATTGCCTGTCCAATGCTTAAAGTAAATATGGTTTGCCCAAATGCTGCAAGCCAAACATTTATGTTTAAAAGTGCTGACCAATTTGGGTTAAGCAATGTGGTTACTCCCATGTGAAAACCGGGTAAAGTAAATGCATAAACAAGAATAAAAATCATTATGATAAATAATAATGGCATTAAAATGGTAGATAGTTTACCGATTCCCTTATCTACATCTTTAATAGACACTGCCCAAAAGATTGCCCATAATATTAATGTACAAATAAGTGTGGGCAATATTATTGTAGTTGGGGAGGATAAATTTGAACTTCCTCCAACATAACTTGTAAAAAATGATGAGGGGTCATTTCCCCATCCAAAATTAAAGCTATTTAACAGATATGCAAAGTCCCAACCTAAAATAACCATATAATAAATCACGACGATGAATACAGATAAAACCACCATCCATGCTATAATTTCAAATTCAGGACGAATATTGTACATTAAATTGGAAAAACTTCTTTTAAAACTAAATCCCAGTCCATATTCTAAAATTAAAAAGGGAATTCCCATAATTAAAATTGCAACTATATATGGTATAAAAAAAGAACCTCCTCCATTGGAATACAGTACATAACTGAATCTCCAGATATTTCCTATTCCTATGGTTAGGCCTATCATGGCTATTACGAATGTTAATATTGAATTCCATTGAGAGTTTTTGTTCATTTTTTCCATCTTCGTTAATGGGGGTTGTTGTATTCTTTTTAAAAATATTGCAATAATATGTTTTATTGGTGAGGTTATTTATAATTTTTCAACTTGTATATAATTAGTATAATATTATTATCCAACTTATTTAAGTCGGAAAGGGGTCAATGATGATTAGTTATAAGATTATGTGTTTAAATTTGAATTTTCAATTTTGTCCTTATCATCAATAAATATTATAGTCAAAATAAGCATGACAATATGTAGAATAAGTAAAATCAATGAAGTCTGATTGAATGCCACAACTGAAGCGGAATTGTGGCCTATTGCACCTCCAGCCAAAATAGCCACTATAACAACTACCATTGATGAGCCGATTGCAGCAAAAATCTGTCTTAATGTATTGTTGACTGCAGTTCCGTCCTCGACTTTATCTGATACCATTGTCAAAGTCCATGTTGTGGCGGGCATCAGAGCCAAACCTACTCCAATATAACGGATTGACTGAGTTATGGTCATAAATTCAAATGAAGAGTCCTGAGTATAGAACATCATGGCTGCGAATCCTATTATGGAAATTATGCATCCCATAATAAGAACCTTTTTGATTCCTATTCTATTTGTAAGTAATGGACCTATGATATTAAAGACGATTATCAATAATCCGCCCGGCAGGAGTACTGAAGCGGAAAAGATTGCTGAATTGTAAGCTATTCCTTGAATGAATAATGGGAGAAGTGCGGTGCATCCATTCAGGCATGAATAGAGAATGCAGATAAATATTGTTCCCACCATGAAATAATTGTTTTTGAGTATGGATAAGTTAATCAAAGGCTTATTTAATTTTGATTGGCGTTTTACAAATAGAATTAAAGTTATAATTCCGATTATTATTGGCAAAATTACTATGTAATGTGTAAATCCATAATCAGCAACATTTGTAAAACCAAGCATTATGCCTGCACATCCAATTATGGACAATACAACAGACAAATAGTCAAGAGGATAATCTTCAGTAGGAGTATCGTCTTTTACAAATGCTACTCCTAAAACCAAAAGGATTATTGTGGCTATTGTGAAAAATGAGAACAATTCTCTCCAGCCATATAAAGCTATGACGAATCCTCCTAAAAAAGAACCAATGACTGGAGCTATTGCAATTACCAAACCATAAAGTCCCATATATGTCTGCCATTTTTCTTCAGGCATGGATCTCAAGAGCAAAATTTGAACATATGGCATTACAATACCGTTTCCAATAGCCTGGAGAATCCTACCAATAATCAAAACAATTAGGGAAGTTGAAAAATAACATATGATTGACCCTATGAGGAATATAAACAATGAAAAGAAGAATATTGATCTTGCACTAAATCTGCGTGATATAAAAGCACTTAATGGAATCATGACTCCAACAACAAGTAGAAATGCTGAATAGGACCACTGTGCTTGTGTTGATGAGACGGAAAAGTCACTCATTAAATAAACGAAACCTGTTGTAATAATCGATTGGGCTATACATACTAGGCTTGAAGCTAAAATGAACAAGACCAACAGTTGCATCTTATTGTTTAATTGGATATTCATTTTTTCACCAAATTGTATTATAATTATTTTTTAAGAGAGCATTATTTATATTTTATGGATTTTTTTTTGAAATGTGTTTAAAAGGAATGAAAAGGAATATTTGTTAGATTTGAATGTCATTACAAGTAGTATTTTTTTAATTGATGATGTGATAACCAATATTTTTTTATATAATCTTGAACAGAAATTTAAGTATTGATTAAATTATTATCAATTTGAGGAGGTATTTTTATTAAATCAAAACTAATTGTTGTTGCATTGAGTCTATTTGTTTTAATCAGCCTATCCTGTGTAAGTGCAGCTGATGACAATCAAACAGACATTAATGCACAAGTTTTTGATGTTAAGGTTGAAGAAACATTAACGGATGTAAGTACAGATGAGGGTAATTTTACGACTTTAAATGAGTTAATTTCCCAATCTGAAAATGAATTAACGCTAGATAAAAATTATAAATTTAATCCATCAACTGATAAAGATATTGATGGATTTACAATTGCTAAGGATAATTATGTTGTTGATGGGAAAGGCCATACTATAGATGGTTCCAATCAAGTGAGGATATTTATTTTCACAGGATCAAACATTACTCTTAAAAATCTCAATATAATCAATGCAAATGGTACCAACGGCCCTGCAGCTTATTTTGCTTCTTTAGCAATGATTGATAATTGTAGTTTTATTAATAATACTGCTACTAATCAGGGTGGTGCGATTTATATTAATAATTCAATTTCTAATTGTAAAATCAACTCTACATTCATTAATAATAGTGCATATCAAGGTGGTGCAATATTCTTTAATGGTGAAACTGATAACAACAAAATTGCGGGATATTTTGATGGTAATGAGGCTGAAAGGATTGGTGGAGCATTATGTTTCCAAGCTAAAGCATCCAATAACATAATTTCTGCCGAATTTTATAATAATAAAGCAAATAGCGCCAGTGGTGGAGCAATCTTTTTCCGTAATCTTGCTGAAGGCAATCAATTTGAAGGTGTTTTCAGAGGTAACTATGCAAATCAGGGTGGAGCAATCTTCTTTTACAATAAAGCAAACAATAACAGATTTAACAGTGATTTCAAATCTAATATGGCTAATACATCTGGAGGTGCAATTGTTTTCTTTGGAGCTACAGATGGCAATAATTTCACTGGATCTTTCATCAACAACTCTGCTTGGGGTATAAGTTCAGGTGATAGTGTTGGTAATGGTGGAGCGATAACTTTCACTGGTGTGTCAAGTAATTGTGTATTTGCTTGTGATTTCATTAACAACACTGCTGCTAAACATGGTGGAGCAATAAACTACAGGCAGACTCCGCAGGGTATTGTATTTAATAGTGATTTCATCAACAATAAAGCGTCATATGGTGCTGGAATCAATTTATTTAAAAGCATGGAAGATGTGGTATTTAATGGTGAATTCAATGGCAATACTGCTTTCCAAGGTGGTGCGATTTATATAAATAATTCCCTTTCTAACTCTAAAATCAATTCCACTTTCATTAATAATAGTGCATATCAAGGTGGTGCAATATTCTTTAATGGTGAAACTGATAACAACAAAATTGCGGGATATTTTGATGGTAATGAGGCTGAAAGGATTGGTGGAGCATTATGTTTCCAAGCTAAAGCATCCAATAACATAATTTCTGCCGAATTTTATAATAATAAAGCAAATAGCGCCAGTGGTGGAGCAATCTTTTTCCGTAATCTTGCTGAAGGCAATCAATTTGAAGGTGTTTTCAGAGGTAACTATGCAAATCAGGGTGGAGCAATCTTCTTTTACAATAAAGCAAACAATAACAGATTTAACAGTGATTTCAAATCTAATATGGCTAATACATCTGGAGGTGCAATTGTTTTCTTTGGAGCTACAGATGGCAATAATTTCACTGGATCTTTCATCAACAACTCTGCTTGGGGTATAAGTTCAGGTGATAGTGTTGGTAATGGTGGAGCGATAACTTTCACTGGTGTGTCAAGTAATTGTGTATTTGCTTGTGATTTCATTAACAACACTGCTGCTAAACATGGTGGAGCAATAAACTACAGGCAAACTCCGCAGGGTATTGCATTTAATGGTAATTTCATCAACAACAAAGCATCATATGGTGCTGGAATCAATTTCTTTGAAAGTATGGAAAATGTGGTATTTAATGGTGAATTCAATGGCAATACTGCTTATCAAGGCGGTGCGATTTTTATTAATAATTCCGTTTCTAATTGTAAAATCAATTCCACTTTCATTAATAATAGTGCATACCAAGGCGGTGCAATATTCTTTAACAATGAAACTGATAACATCATAATTGCCGGATATTTTGATGGTAATGAGGCTGAAAGGATTGGTGGAGCATTATGTTTCCAAGCTAAAGCATCCAATAACATAATTTCTGCCGAATTTTATAATAATAAAGCAAATAGCGCCAGTGGTGGAGCAATCTTTTTCCGTAATCTTGCTGAAGGCAATCAATTTGAAGGTGTTTTCAGAGGTAACAATGCAGTTTATGGTGGAGCAATATTTTTCTACGATAAAGCAAACAATAATAGATTTAACAGTAATTTTGACTCCAATGTAGCTAATTCCACTGGTGGTGCTATTGTTTTCGTCAATACCACTGATAACAATAATTTCACTGGTCTTTTTGTCAATAATGCTGCTTTAGGTGAAGGATCCGGTGATTTGAATGGTAATGGTGGTGCTATGACCTTTAGGGATGTTTCAAGCAATTGTGTATTTACTTGTGATTTCATTAACAACACTGCTACCAATAATGGTGGTGGAGTGAACTATAGGCAAAATCCATATAACATTACATTTAACGGTAATCTTATTAATGTTACAATCAATGGGGTAGATATTGTCTCCGTAAATGATAATGCAACCCTCACATTAATTAATGCTGTTCCTGCACAATTAAAAAATATCAATGTTTCCAATATTACTTATGGAGAAACTGTAAAGATTTCTTCAGATGTTGTTGATGAAAATAATGTGCCATTAAATAATGGAACTCTCTCTGTTATTATCAACGGAAAAACATATTCTGCTGATGTATCTAATGGAACTGCAACTATCAAAATTTCAAATTTGAATGCAGGAAACTATAATGTTGATGTGAAATATCGAGGAAATGGACGGGTCTTTATTTCATCCGTTGCATTCAGTGTATCTAAACAGGGTGCAGCAATTTCTGCTAAAAATAAGGCATACATCATTAACTATGGTGGAAAATACAGTATCATCCTTAAAGATGCAAAAGGTAAGGCTATTGCTGGTAAAAAGGTTTCATTCAAATTAAATGGCAAAAATATAGGTTCAGCTAAAACTAATGCCAAAGGTGTTGCAACAATTAGCTTGACTGCAAAAATCCTAAAGGCGCAAAAAGCAGGTACTAAAAAACTTGTCATTAAATTTGCAGATTCAAATTATAATACTGTATCAAAAACTGTAAAGATAACAATAAATAAGGAAAAGACAAAAATTGTCGCTAAAAACAAAGTGTTCAAAAAGGCTAAAAAAGTAAAAAAATATACAATAACCTTGAAGAACAGCAAAAATAAGGCAGTTAAGAAAGTTCTTGTTACCTTAAAGGTTAAAGGTAAACTTTACAAGGCAAAAACAAACAGCAAAGGTAAAGCAACCTTCAGTCTTAAAAAGTTAACCAAAACAGGTAAATTTACAGCAGCAATTAGATTTAAAGGAAACACACTTTACAAGCCAACCCTTAAAAAAGTTAAAATCACTGTGAAAAAATAGAATCTTATTCTATTTTTTCTACTTATTTTTTTTTAATTTCTGTTTTAATGTATTATGTATTAATTAATCTCATTTCAGATGACATATACAAAATATGAAATAGTTATAGATAAAAAATAGCTATTAATATTGATAAAAAAATAAAAAAATTGCAAGAAAAACTTGCAAATAATAAAACTATAGATTTATTTTTCCATTTTCTTAAATGATTTGATGATGTCTTCAATGCCTTTTCCTTCTGATGCAGCATCAAATACATATTTGATCACGTCTAAAATATTGTGTTTATGCTCAGGAGATTCAGAAGTTTTTGAACTGCCAACAGCTAAATCAATATCTTCTGCTTTCACAGTTTTTCTATTTGCATATTTTGTATATACAACTGCTTTTTTAGAGACATCTTCTGCGTAATCTTCTAAAAATTCAACTAATGCATCTACTGCATCAGCACTTACTCTTTCAGCACCAGCTTCTTGAATAATTCTTTTTACAGGAGCCTTAGGAATTGCCATATTTTTTACCTCCGTTATGTAGCATTGTATTATTATATCAACTATGCAATATTAAAACTTCGCCCTTTTTTACTTATTTGTCACTTATTTTTCATATAAAAAAGATATAACTTAAAAAATATTCATATAACTTGGATCTTTCAAAAATTTGTTGTTTTTTCTAAATTGATTTTCGATTGCAGTTTTAAATTAGATTTTTGCGATATATTCGTTTTTAAACGCCTCGTTTAGTTTTGAATGTTTGTTTTTTAGGTTTTGGCTTTGTTTTTGAATGGTATTTTTAATTTTATTATGGGAATCATTCATTCATAATCTTCACAAAACCTTCCAAAGGATAACGAATGTCCTAAACGACAATAATATTCAACATACCCTTCACTATCAAAATCACCAACTATTCCTCCCCCACTGTCCATAAATTCTTCGTAGCAGTGTCTGCAATTCAAGTTACAATAGTTCCCATGAGCTATTTCATTCTTTTCTATTTTTTTATTATGAATTTCTTTTTCTTTTTTGATTTTAGCTTTTTTTTGTTCTTTGTTCGCTTTTTCTAATTCTATTTTTATGAAGTATTTAATTTCTTCTTCACTCATTTCTTCTTTTTTATTGATTAACTTATTATTTAGATTATATTTGATGGAAAATACATATTTTTGACTAATATTGTTTTTTATTATTTCCGATTTGATTTCTTCTGATTCAAATATTTCATCAATTGTTTTTAATTTTTTCTTTTTTTCTTCTTTTTCTTTAGCTCTTCGGGCTCTGTCTTGTTCTATGCTATCATAAACTGATTTTAATAAATGTTTACTCTGTTTCATATCAGATTTATCTATTTTTGCCCCACAGTTAGTGCAAAAATTATCTTCTTTTTCTAATTTTGTCCCACATTCAATACAAAAATTACCGTCTTCTTTTATTTTTGTCCCGCAGTTAGTGCAAAAATTATCCTCGTTTCTTATTTTGGTTCCGCAGTTAGTGCAAAAATTGGCCATATTACACACTTCTCAAATTAGTTTTCTTAAACAAATTTCAGTTAAAAAAATTATTTATATGTTGTTATGTTTTTCAATTTTTTCATTCTTGGAATTTCGTTCGAAAGAATCTACGGTAAAACATTCTATACATTATAAGAATAATGAAATATAAAATATTGTTATGAGATTTAATTTGCTTTTTAACATGGTTTTGTGAACTTATGATGCTTTTCAAAACATTGGATGAGCATTGATAAAATATTTGGGAGGAGATGTCATGATTAGTGATGATGAAAAAGCGAAAATCAAAGATGATATAGTGAACAAAGTAAATTCTGTTTTAGAAAAAAATAATGAATCATTTAGATTGGACAAAGTAAATGTTCTCAACAAAAACGAAACAGTTAAATTCATGGGAAATTATAGAGTTTATGACAGAAAAAATTACAATGCTGTTTCAAGAGAGATTAATAATTTCTTAAAGCAATACGGGGATGTTGATATAAAATCTAAAAAAATCAGAGACAGTGGCATGAAATTTACTGCTGTAAGTTTCAATTTCGAACTATGAGATTTTAAGAAAGACCTATTGAACTGTTGATGTTGAATCAAAAGATTATTATGAAGAATTACATAGATAATAGATGCCACAATCACACAAAAGAAATTTAGCATAATGGAAGAATATGCAATCCGATAATGATTCAAAAAATGGATTGATTGATAAAGAAATCATGAGCAAACATTTTGACAGTTCCTACTTATTTATATATGATGATTTTTAAAAATAATTCCATAGTCCCGTAGGGTAGCGGCAATCCTTTTGGGCCCTGGACCCAAAGACAGCGGTTCAACTCCGCTCGGGACTACTTAATTATCCATTTATCTTAATATTTATAAAATTATTTTTTATTTTCTAAAAAGATATTTTTCAAAGTAATTATTGTTATTATATTGAAAAAAAT
>R27__coassemble_481_pt1 | contig 25479 bp, 22 predicted proteins | sample R27__metabat2_low_PE_024 | metagenome-assembled genome bin R27
CATTTATATACTATGTAAATTAACTTATTAAATAGAGGTTCATAACATATTTGTTATTAATCGAAAATTGATCATTATTTTTAGTATACTCGGAAGGGGCTAAAAAACATTTTAGCTCTTTCCACCTCCTTACGATTTTTTTAAATACTTGTTTTATATAATTATAATTATGATTAAAAAAATACCTGTAATTGATTTAAAACAACACCAGGCCGTAAGTGGCAAATCTGGAATGAGAGATACTTACCAACCATTAAGAACTGTTTTTGCACCATCTTCCAATCCTGTTGAAATTGCTCAGGGATTAAAATTAAACGGTGCCGATGAGATGTACATTGCTGATTTGGATTTGATTGAATCAAGTGGTCACAACATTTCTGAAATTAAGTTGGTTAATACAATTTTGCCTGTAATGTTTGATGGTGGTGTAAAAAACTGTGAATCCTTTGATTTTTTCCTTGATTATGCTTATAAAATTATTGTCCCAACAGAAACTATAGAAAGCATAGAAGAGATGGAAAAAATATTTGAAAAATATCCTAAAGAAAGAATTGTTGTAAGTATTGATGTAAAAAACAATGAATTATACTCTAAAAATTTAGATTTAAATTTATCTGAGTTTAAGAAAATTTTAAAGAAATTGGATCCCAATGAAATCATTCTTTTGGATATTACTGGTGTCGGTACAGAAAAAGGATATAATCAAAAACTTTTAGATGAATTTGAAGATATGAAAGAAAAGTTAATTATTGCAGGTGGTTTGAATAAAGAATCTATTGGTGAACTAGATTCTCAGGGTATAAAAAAAATATTAATTGGAACTAGCCTACATTCAGGCGAAGTAGGAATTCTAGATTAACATTCTTAAAATCACATATGGCAGTAAGCAAGCTATAACAAATAATGTTATTCCTAAACCTAATTTAGTTTTGCTTTCTTCAAGTGAACCAGAAATAATCATTATTAATGCTAAAAATCCTAAAATTACTGGTAAAATATGAGAAAATACAGTTGTTCCTATAGTCGCCATTTTAAATCACTATTATATTTATTTATTTTTAAGTTATTTAAAGATAACTTAATTGTACTTTAAATTTTTTATTTTTAAGATTTAATAACTTTTTTATTATATCATTGTTAAATATTATTATTATGAGAATTGATAAGCATCATCATCACAAAAAAGCTGGTGATAATTTAGCATTTGTTTTTTTCATGAATCTTGCATTCAATGTTATTGTCCTTGTTGGGGCGTTTGCTACCAACAGTATGGCGATTCTTGCTGATTTTATTCATGACATGTCGGATACCATTTCAATTGCATTGGCTTGGGTATTGGAGCATGTTGCCCAAAGGGATTCAACAGATAACTATTCCTATGGTTATCAAAGATTTTCAATTCTTGGCGCAGTCATAATTTCCGTTTTTGTGATTGTAATGGCTTTTGTAATTTTGTCGGAAGCAATTCCAAGACTGTTTTCGCCGGAAGGTGTTGATGCTGAAGGGATGCTGATTGTTGCAATTGTTGGAATAATCTTCAAATCACTTTCAGTTTACCGTTTGCACGATGGGGAGACATTCAATGAAAAGGCAATTTTGTTCCATCAGTTGGGAGACATATTTGAATGGATTGCCATTCTGATTTTAAGCGTTATATTGATATTCTGGGATGGTGCACCATATCTTGATCCTTTTGTTTCAATAGGTATTGCTATCTGGTTGATATTCAATTTGGGAAGGAATCTTTATAAATCCCTGGAAGTCCTGCTTCAAAAGACTCCTGATAATTTCGATGTTGATGAGTTCAAATCACAAATTTTGGCAATTGAGGGCGTAAATCATATTGATGATTTTCACATTTGGTCACTTGACGGAATTGATTCTGTTATGACTCTAAAGGTCAATGTTGATTTTGGAGAAAATGTTGAGGAAATTAAAAAAGAGATTTATAATATTTCAAACAGATATCATGTTGTTGACATTACTATAGAATTTGATTAATTCAGAGATCTTTTTTTTAATTAGCAAATGGATGATTGTTATGACTTTGGTTGTTATCGGGCCTGTGACAAGGGATCTGGTTGTTATCGGAAATGAGAAGTCTCATAAGGTAGGTGGAGCGACCTATTTTCAAAGTTTCGTTTTTGAGCAGTTTTACAAAGATTATTTGGCGATTGTAAATTGTGATGATGAAAATCTTGTAAGTGATTTTCCTGATTTGAGTAAAGTTAAGGTAATTAAAAAAGACAATACTCATTTTTTTATTAATTACTATCCTTTTGAGGATAATTTGGATATTCGTAAGCAATTAAGCAATTTTGCAGATATTTCAATTTTACCATCTGATTTAGAGGGGATTTTGCCGGAAAAAATTGATGCTTTTGTCATAAATCCATTAAATCGTCAGGATTTCCCTGCTGAAACCATGGAATATTTGAAAAGTTTTAACGTTCCGATATTCATTTCTGTACAAGGTTTTTTAAGAGTCCCTGGCATGAAAGATAATGAAAATTACGCTATAAAATTAGATAACTTTGATGATTTGAGTAGTATTTTATCAGGGGTTCATGTAATATTCATGGATGAAGGTGAAGCAAGCATTGTTGGGTGTGAGTTTGATGTATGTGAGATGGTCATAACCAACGGTTCCAATGGGTCTAGGATTATTGGTGATGGTGAACTTAAAATTGATGCTGTGAAATGTGGTGATGTTGTGGATACAACAGGTTGTGGGGACACTTATATGGCAGCATATATTTCTCAGAAATTATTGTCTAAATCAACTGAAAGCGCTGGAAACTTTGCATCTAAGATTGCAGGTGAGAAAATAAAAAATTCAGGACCTTATTTTAGCAACGATTAGATTGGTAGTCTAATTTGATGATTTCAATATTGTTATTTATTCATTTTTGAATTTTGCAACTTTTTAATTAAAATTACTTTATTTAGAAAACTTTATAAATTAATATTATTATATTTATATAATGTATTTCTAAATTTTTTAAACACTACAAGGGTCATCATGTTAAATAAGTCAAGTAATATAATTGAAAAGGAATTTAAAAATCTACGTAAGGAGCTATTGGATTTAACTTTAAGAAATCAACTTCTTAATTTTAAAACAAGAGCTAAAACCATTACTATCGTAAATCAGTCTCCTGTAAACCTTTTTCAAACATTGGTTCTCCAAGATAATAAGATGTATTTTGTAGCCAATAAGAAGGATAAAAAGGAGGATAAGTCTTCTGTATGGGATCATATTCCATTCGATTTTTCAAAGTTTTCAGAAGGAGATAAGAAATTAGCTACTGATTTAACTCCAAAAGAGCTTCAAAAAAGATTATATTACATTAACAATCAAGCAAAAACAATGCTTCAGGAGCAAGGTTATAACATTTTATATTTGGCAATTGGATTTTTGCAATGGAAAGACAAATCCAAACCAAGACAAAAAAATAATGCTCCATTGGTGTTAATTCCAGTTGCAATGGAAAGAAAAAAGGTTGGTGAATCATTTAACCTTGAATGGACTGGGGAAGATATTCAAACAAACATTTCTCTTAAAGCCAAATTGTTGGAGGCAGGAATTGAACTTCCAGATTTTGAATTCAAAAGATATGGTGAAGTGATAGACCATTATATTGCAAGTGTCAGAAGGGCAGTATCAAGAATGGATGGATGGGAAGTAAACAATAATGTGGCCTTGGGATTCTTTAGTTTTACAAAGTTTGTAATGTATAATGACTTAAACCCTGAAGCATGGGAAGATAATGTTGATTTAACTAAAAACGAATTGATTCAGGCTATTTTCAATCCTGCAAAAAATGACCAGGAAGCATTTAAGGAAGAAGATATCGACTCACAACTCGAATATCGGGACATGTACCAGGTGCTTGATGCCGATTCATCACAGATTGCTGCCATTCAGGATGTAAAGGCAGGGCGTAATCTCGTTGTAGAGGGTCCGCCGGGAACCGGTAAGTCACAAACAATTGTAAATTTGATAGCGGAATTATTGGCTGAAGGCAAATCTGTTTTATTTGTTTCAGAAAAGATGGCTGCACTTGATGTTGTAAAGGACAGATTGACTGGTGTAGGTTTGGGCAAATTTGTATTGGAGCTCCATTCCCATAAAACCAGACGTAAAAAATTCCTGAAAGACTTGCAAAAGGCAACCAATGTGAGGGCTCAGGATCCATTAAACATTGACCAGACCATTCGTAAATTGGAGACATTGCGCCGTCAACTTGATGATTATTCTCAAATTATTCATAAGCCGGCATTTGCTGTTAATCTATCTCCTTTCCAATTATATGGAATGAAGGAATCAGCAGATGATCATTTTTCAAGAAAAAATGCTTTAATGCCATTGGTTAGATTTCAAAATCCTGAAACAATAACTCTTAAAGAATTGGATGACATGAAAGTGTCTTTGGAAAACCTTGCTGAGTTGTATCAGACAATCTCTAAGGAAAACCCTTGGAGCAAATGTTCACCGAAAAGTTTGCTTCCAGCTGATTTAAGAGAAATCGAGATGTTAATCAATGATACTTTGCATGCATTGGATAATTTTCTGGTTGAAAGGGGAAGAGTCTATGACATTTATGGAATCAAAAAGCCGGATACATTGAATGAGTTTCAAAATTCACTTTCAGCTTTTGAAGTTATCAAATCTCAGAATGCTGAATTAATCGATGGGAGCATCTTAAAATCAGGGGCATGGAATAATAACAATGATGATGCATTTAAACTAATACAGGAGCTTGAAAGATATCAAAGATATTCTGGAATTTTAACTAAATTCAATCAAAGTATTTTCCAGGTGGATATTGACAGGTTAATATATGATTTAAGAAATATTTCAACTAAAAAATTCAGATTCTTCAATAACAAGCAGCACATAGAACTTGTTGAGAGATATTATGCAGTTCCTGTTCCTGGAAGTGTTGATGAGATTATAAGAGATTTGCAGGAAGCAAAAGCAGTTATAAAAATAAGAAACAATTTGGAAGCTAATAGGGCATTGGGTGAAAAATATTATGGTGCATATTGGCATTTAAATGCAAATCCAAATGATTTAAAAGAAATTGCCAGATGGATGAATGAATTCACTGCACTCGTGCGTGATGGAACATTTTCCGAAAATACCATTGATTTGATGAGTAAGGATTTATTTGATATTAAACCTGAAAGGGATCTTGCAGAATATATAGATTCAGGTGAGGAATTCGTACGTGTACTTTCGAAACTTAAAGATAAATTGAATCCAAGAAGTAAATTAATATTCAAAAGGGAAACAGGTGATGTGAGTTTTGAAGCATGGCAGGAGCAGTTGTACAAATGGAGAGGCCAATTGTCAAGTCTTCATTTATGGTCTCAATACTTAAATACAAAAAATTCCTTAAAAAATTCCAACGCTTCAATGTTTGTTGATTCCATTGAAAAAAGAAACATTAAAAAAGATGATATTGAAGCTTTGGTTGATGGAAATTTTGCAGATTCACTTTTAAATATATTATTTGTTGAAAATCAAGAATTGGCTACATTTATTGGAGAATTGCATGAAAATAGAATTCGTGAATTTAAGGATTTGGATAAAAAGATATTAGTTCTAAACAGAAAAAGAATTTTCCATAAATTAAACAGCAACATTCCGAAGATATTTGGAGGAACAGAAAATCCTCAGGCAAAAATACTTGCAGGAGAATTTACAAGAAAAAGCGGACACATGCCAGTTCGTAAACTTTTAGAAAAAGCTGGAGGGATGATAAAACAAATCAAACCTTGTTTTATGATGTCTCCATTATCAATTGCACAATATTTGGACCCTACAAATGAAGAATTACAATTTGATGTTGTTATTTTTGATGAAGCAAGTCAGGTAAAACCGGAAGATGCATTGGGTGCATTTATGAGGGGTAAAACTGCTGTAGTTATGGGAGATACTCAACAATTGCCTCCAACTTCATTTTTCGATCAAATGTCTGATGCAGATAGTGATGAAGAGGAAGCAACTTCTCTGGATATGGAAAGTATTTTGCATTTATGTAAACTTTCATTCCCTGTAAAAATGCTTAAATGGCACTACAGGTCACGTCATGAATCATTAATTTCCGTTTCAAACAGGGAATTTTATGATGATGACCTATTGGTATATCCTTCTCCTTCACATTCAGACCCTGAATTAGGTTTGAAGTTCCATTACAATCCAAATACTGCATATGATAGAGGTTCATCCTCCGCAAACCCTCTTGAGGCAAAGGATGTAGTTGAAGAAATTTTCAACCATTTCGAAAAATATGGGGATACTAAAAGTTTGGGTGTTGGAACATTTTCTGTTGCTCAAAAAAATGCTATTCTTGAAGAATTGGAAGTTAGGCGTAAGGAAAGGCCTGAATTTGAAGCTTTGTTTTCTGATAATAAAGATGAGCATTTCTTCGTTAAAAACCTTGAAACAATCCAAGGGGATGAAAGGGATGTTATTCTAATCAGTGTAGGTTATGGTTATGACAATGACAGAAAAATGTCTCTTAACTTCGGTCCTTTAAACCAAGACGGTGGGGAAAGAAGGCTAAATGTATTAATTACTCGTGCAAGAGAAAAATGTGTTGTTTTCTCTAACTTCAAGGCATATGATATGAAATTAACAGCCAATCCTCCATATGGTGTAAAGTCCCTTAAAGAATTTTTAGAATATGCTGAAAACTTGACTTTAGGAACCCAAGGACCTGAAATACATACTAAAGAACCGTTTGAAGATGCAATTGCCAACTATTTGGAAGAAAACGGTTACATTGTTGATAGACAAATTGGTTGTGCAGGATTTAGAGTTGATTTGGCTATTGTCGATGATGAAAATCCAGGAAAATATATTTTGGGAATCACAACTGATGGAAAAATGTATTCATCAAGTAAAGTAGCTCGTGACAGAGACAGATTGCGTGAACAGGTATTGACTGGACTTGGCTGGAAATTATACCATTTATGGTCTACTGACTGGTATAGGAACAGGGATTTGGGTCGTAAAAAATTATTGGATTTTGTTGAAAAATCCATAAAGCAATCTCGTGAAGAAGAAAAACGAAGAACTGAAGAGGCTAAAAAATTAGCTGAAAAACGTAGAATTGAAGCTGAAAAAAGAGCTGAAGAATTAAGATTAGCTCGTGAAAAGGAAGAAGCTGAAAAAAAAGCTCAGGAAGAATCCGAATCCGATGATGAAATTAATCCGGAAGATATTGGTCCAAGTGATTTTGTTGAAGTTGAAAAAGTTGATGATGGTGATGTTTTAGAAAAACCTATAGATGTAAGTGAAATCAATCCATCAGAATTCTTTGAAGATGATAATCCTGAAAAATCTACAAAAAATGAAAAATTAGATGATGTTAAAACCGTTTCTGAGTTTGTTTCTGCGGAAGAGGTTGTTGATGATTCTGTTGATGTTAAGGATGATTCTGAGTTTGTTGTTGTGGAAGAGGTTGTTGATGATTCTGTTGATGTTAAGGATGATTCTGAGTTTGTTGAAAATGAAATTGTTGATTCTTCCGAAGTTAATGTTACTCAAGATAAATCAAAAAGTGATGATGATTTGAATGATGTTTATGTAGAAAATGACTCTGAATTCGTTGCTGATATTCCTGAATCTGCTGATGAGGAAAAAGCAGATGATGTAAAAGTAGAATTGGCAGAAGATGAAGATAAATCCTCTGATGATGATGAAGTATGGGAGTCAAAAGATGATGATACTTCTCAAAATGATGATGCTGAGGTTTGGGAAGATGATGATGGAATCTCTCCTGAGGATAATGCTGAGGTTTGGGAAGATGAAAAAGATTATTCCGATGATGAATCTGAAAATAAATCTTCAAACCCTATACGTGATAAAATCAAGTCATTTTTCAAACATGATGATTCTGAAGAAAAGATGGATAAAAATCCATTATTTTCAGGACTTAGGTTTACTAAGGATTTAGGTAAAAATTCAGATTTAGAAAAAGAATTTGAGGATTCTCTTAAAGAAGATAAATCATCTGATGATAAGGTTGATTTAGGCTCTGATGATGACTATATCTATGTGGACCACAGTCATGATGATGAACGCTTTTTAGAAGATGAAGAAGAACCTATAATCTTTGATACACATGAAGATATTCAAGATGATGCAGATAATTTAGATGATGATTCTATTATTGTAGACCACAGTCATGACACAGTTAAAAAAGATGCTATCAATGAAGAAATGACATCAGAAAATGTCAAAAAAGATGATGATTCTTTCAATTTCAAACAAGAGCCGATTAATTCTGATGTTGATGATATTAAATTTGACTCAAATGTAGAAGATCACCCTGGTGTTGATGATATTAAATTTGATTCAGATGTAGGCGACCATCCTGGTGTTGATGATGTTAAAATTGAAAACATTGGGGATAATGAAGTCATAGAAGAAAATAATTTTGATAATCCTAAAGAAAATGATGATAAGGTTGATTTGGGTTCTGATGAGGACTATATTTTTGTTGACCACAGTACTGATGAGCCAATCGAAGAATCTGATGATAAAGAAAATATTGTTGATGAAGATTCACAACCGAATATTGAAGAAAGACAAAATGATACTAAATCAAAAATGAGGCATAAATTGGATTCATTCATAGCTGATGTTATTAATAATGCAGAGTCTCAATTGGAGCCTGAAGAAATTGAAACCCTTCGCGGTGAAGTAATTGATGAAGATATTGAATCATCACATAAGCCTGCTCCTGAAGATGAATTTGTTGTTGAAGCTGAAATTGTAACTGATGGTGAAGATCTCAATATCTTTAATGATGTGCTTCCAGATTTAAATAATGATGTATCAATAAATGATGATGAAACCGAGAGTATTGAAGATTATAGTGATTTAAAAAGGCCAACTCCAAAAACAAACTTTGAAGATGAAGAATTAAATATTTTCAATGATGACTTGCCTGATATGAGAAATGATGTTCATGATGAAGCGACTAACATTGTTGACAGGGCAATGGATGAATTTATGGAAGAAGTATTCAGCAGTAATGATTCATCTAATGAAAAATTCACTGAAACCATTGAAAATGATGATACGGATATTATAGAAAATGAAAACAGTAAAATAAATTCTGATAATCGTGATGATTGGTCTGTAGGTAATGATGGTGTTGGAATTAATTCTGATAATCGTGATGATTGGTCTGTAGGTAATGATGATGTTGGAATAAATTCTGATAATCGTGATGATTGGTCTGTAGGTAATGATGATGAAGTAAATTCCAATAACTCTAGTGATGAATCTATAAATGAAGATGGCGTTACTTTCTATCAAGGTTCTAATGATGTAAAAAGCAAACTCAGAAAAAATAATTTGTATTATGATGATGAAAAACCTAGGTCAGTTAGGGATTCAATTCGAGGATTTAAAAAAGATATGCAGTATATCAACAAATCATTAAAGGAAATAGAAAATCCTACCAAAGTTGATTATGTTTCTGTAGTAGATAGGACTGAGGAGTATAATCCTGAAGATTACCTAAATATGCCGAGCGATGATGATTCCCAATTGATTATTGATCGTGAAGAGGAATTGACATTTGCTGAAAAAGAGGAAAAAAGAATCGAAAGAGAGCTTATGGCAGAATCTATTGAAGAAGATTTGACTGATGATGTTATTGTCAATGTTAACAATAAGCATGTTCAGGAGGAGATAAAAGACCAAACTCTTGAGGACATCATTCAATCTGCTAATGAAGATTATAAGGAAATTGAAAAGGAAAGATATAAAAATAACAATACCTTAAAATCTTTCGATGATAAGAAACTTCCTGGAAAAAGAAAACTGGAAGACAGTATTTTTGATTATGTTGAAGTTACTGACATTGGTATTCATTCCTCTGATGAACTATACAAAAAACCATCTTCTGAAGTTGCCAAATCCATCAATGCCATTGTAGATGTTGAAGGGCCGATTCATGTAAATGAAGTTATAAAGAGAGTTAAAGACAGCTGCAATATTAAAAGAGCAGGTTCCACTTTGAAAAAGACTGTAAATTCAGCTATAAGAGAATCAGAAAAATCAGGTGATATAATAAAGATTGGTGATTTTTTATATGATGCTTCAAACAACAATGTTGTTATTAGAAGACGAAATAAACCTAATATTGATTTAATTTCTGATGAAGAAATCTCTAAAAACATTGAATTAGTCTTGCTTCACAAGCAGAATATGACTACAAAACAAATTGCTAAGGAAACTTCACGCAATTTCGGATTTAAATCAACTTCCAAAAAGACAGCTGACAGGATTAATGGTGTTTTGGATTTGATGATTGCAAACAATAAAGTTAAAATTACCAATGATGTTGTTGAACTTAATTAGGGGGTTTTTAAATGTCTACAAAACTCAAATCTCCTGATAACTTGCCTAATAAGCCTGGTGTCTATATAATGCGTGATGATACTGACACCATAATTTATATAGGCAAGGCAAAAAATTTAGTCAAACGTGTAAAGTCTTATTTTCGTGAAAAGTTGGATAGGCCAAAAACTCAAATATTAATGAGTCATTTTGACAGTTTGGAGTATATTGTTACTAATTCTGAAAAAGAAGCGTTAATTTTAGAGGCCACTTTAATTAAAAAGCATCGTCCCAGATATAATGTTCAACTGAAGGATGATAAAAGATATCCCTATGTAAAGATTACTTCCGAGAGCTTTCCTCGATTGGTCATTACTAGAAATGTTACAAAGGATGGAATTTATTTTGGACCGTTCACTGATGTTGGTTCGGTTAAGCAAACTGTAAAATTCTTAAAGTCATTATTCAAAATAAGAACCTGTCGCAATATGGATGGGCCATGTCTTAATGCTCAAATTGATTTATGTTATGCACCATGTGACGGTAAGATTTCAGAAAAGGAATATTCTGAGATTATTAACAAGATTGATTTGTTTTTCCAAGGAAAATATTCAACTATTGTTAAGAATCTCAAAGGGGAAATGGCTGAAGCTGCAAAAAATGAAGAATATGAAAAGGCAGCAGTAATAAGAGATCAAATTGCATCAATCGAAGAGATAATGGAAAAGCAATTTGTTGACTTGGTGGATGATGATTTGGACCAGGATGTAATAGCTATTGCCCCTAGTAAAAACGAAGTTGTTGTAATCATAATGCCTATAAGAAACGGTAAGATTGTAGGGCGTGATGACTTTTTAATGAGTGGTTCACAATATGATTCATCATCTGAAGTATTGTTTGCATTTATTCAGCAATATTATGGATATAACAGACATATTCCAAAGCAGATTCTTTTGGATGAAGACATAGATGAAAAGGAATTGCTTGAAGATTGGCTAAGTGATTTGAGAGGAAATAAAGTCCATATTAAGGTTCCTCAGAAGGGAGTTAAATTACGTTTGGTAAAAATGGCTCGTAAAAATGCCGAAATTATCCAGCATCAAAAGAAAAAGATGGAAAATGCATTAATAGAACTTAAAAAATACCTCAAACTAGAAAATTTACCTCGTGTAATTGAAGGATATGATATCAGTAACATTTCCGGAAAGTTTGCCGTAGGTTCAAAAGTATCATTTAAAGATGGAAAACCTAATAAAAAAATGTACAAACATTTCAAAATGGAAACTCCCGGACCTAACGATTTTGCTATGATGGAAGAACTATTGACTCGCAGATTAAAAATGGTTGATAGAGATCCCGAACCGGACTTAATAGTAATTGATGGAGGTAAAGGACAACTTGGTATGGCATGTGGCGTTTTGGATAAATTGGACCTTGCCCATATTCCTATCATTGGTCTTGCTAAGGAATTTGAAGAGATATATGTTCCAAACACCAAAAGACCAATTATCATTCCAAAAAATAATAAAGCATTGCATTTGCTTCAGCAAGTGCGTGATGAATCTCACAGATTTGCAATAACATACCATAGAAAGTTACGCAGCAAGAATATTCAAGCCTCTTCACTTGACGATATTGCTGGTGTTGGTAAAAAACGTAAGGTTGCTCTTTTGAAAGAATTTGGAACTTTGGAAAATATCAAAAATGCTTCAATAGAGGATTTGGCTAAAATAAAGGGCATGAATCAGAAAACGGCTGAAAATGTCTATAATTATTATCACTAAACTATCTACTTTTTTTTCAAATTTTAGCCTGTTTTCCATTAACTTTAAATATAAGTATTTTAATAATGTTTTTATAATAATTGTAAAAGGTTTAATGAATATGGTTAAATGTCCCCGGTGTGGCTATGAAAATTCCGCCACAGCTACTTATTGTGATAACTGTGCCTATCTTCTAACTGATCATAAAGGTAATAGATTAAATAATAATAAAAGAACAAGCAGTTGGAATATGGGTGTTGCTAAAAAAATTGTTATTGTTTTGGGTATTGTTGTAATTGCTTTGTTATTATTCTCTTTTGTTTATAATAATTCCCAACCATCTTCTGAAGAGGCTTTAAATGTCATTACCGACAATGGAAGTCTAAATCATTCTGATTCTTATCCTTATACAGCAGTCGTAAAATATGATGGCAGTTGGTATTCAAGAATGGGTGATCCAAATTATCTTGTGGATCAAGCAGGTACTGGTCAAAAAAGAGTTCTTTTGGATTGTGCATCTTGGGAAAGGGTACATATTATGGCTCAAAAAGAAGATGCTGGTGAAGGCAATCTTACTATACAACTTTTGAAAAATGGTCAAGTTGTAGCTCAGAATTCAACTACAAATGCTACTGGAAGTATTGAAATAAATTATAATTATTAAAAAAATTATAATTCATTTATTTTTGCTTCTAGCAGTTCTATTAGTTCATCAGTTTTGTAAAGGCGAATTTCCTGTTCTTCTTTATCTTTGAAGATACGGATAAATTTTGTAAGGTCATTGCATAATTGGTCGTATTGAATATTTAATGTGTTAAAGTTAGATAGTAGTCCAAATGCTTTTTCTTGGTCTAATTTTGGGTTATCTTGTAATATTCTTTCAATATTTGCAAAATGAGTTTCAATCATTATTTTTTCTTGCTCTAAACTGTCCATATATTCTTGAATTTTATTTTCACTAACCATTTAAATCACTTGTTTTAAATCTTTAATAATTAAAATATAAATACTTATACGGATAAAAATTTGTATGTTAAAAAAGGGGCATAAAGAATGATAAAAGTTGAAAATGTAAGTAAAGATTATGAACTTGATGACGGTACAAAAGTTAAAGCTTTAAAGGATGTTAGCTTCGAAGTTGAAGAAGGTGAAATACTTGGAATCATGGGGAAAAGTGGTTCTGGTAAAACAACACTTTTGAGAGCTTTAAGAGGTGTTGAACATATTGATGCTGGAAAAATCACTGTTGATGATACTAGTGTTGAAGCTGGAGCATCCCAATTTTATTATAATAATCTTAAAAAAGTCACTGCTATTCATCTTCAAAGATCATTTGGTTTATGGCCGGATACCGTACGTGAAAATGTTTTAAGAAAGTTATATGCACGCAGGTACTTTGATGAAGGTGATGCAAATTTTGAAGTTGCAGAAAGTGAATTTGGCCAAGAAGCCGATGAAATACTGGAACTTGTTTCTTTAACTCACAAAGCCGACCATTATGCATCTGTTTTAAGTGGTGGTGAAAAACAACGGCTTATCATAGCAAGACAACTTGCAAAACAACCGAAAGCTCTTCTTCTTGATGAACCTGCAACAATGGCATGCCCCAAAACAAAACAAGAGATATTGGATGCAGTTAAAAAAATCAACAAAGAATTAAACATTACTGTTATTTTAGTTTCTCATTTGCCTGATGTTCAGAAGTATTTGGCTGACAGGGTTATTTTACTTGAAGATGGTGAAATAGCTGATGAAGGTTCTCCTGATGAAATCTGTGACAAATTTATGGAAGGTATGGAACCTATTGCAGATATTGAAAATATTTCAACTGATGAAGATGTTATCCATGTCAATGATGTTTTCAAAAGATTCTACCTGTTAACCGGCGGAGAAGTTTTACAAATTGAAGATATTAATTTTAAAGTACAAAAAGAAAACATATTAAGCTTGATAGGACCTAGTGGTGCAGGTAAAACTGTACTCTTAAGAATGCTTGGTGGACTTGACGACCCTGACAAGGGAGAAGTTTTATACGATGTCGATGGTGAATGGGAGGACATTGACATTCCGGGAATGGGTCGTATGAAAATAAGGTCCAAATTGGGTTTCATGCACCAGGAATTTGCATTAAATCATTATGCTACAGTACTTGACCAGTTGGCTGTGCGTTTGGGATATAAAAATCAGGATATTGTAAAAGATGCACGTAAAAGGGCTGAAAAAATTGGTCTTAGTGAAGAGTTATTGGATTCATTCTATTTATTAACAGATTTACCTGAAATTGAAGCAAAAGAACGTTTACGACAAGTTGGTTTAGATGCTGAAATCTTAAATGATTTATTCCCTAAATTCCCTGAGACTGCTACCAAAGAGGCTGTTGCAGATATCTTTGAAAGTCTTGATTTGGATTTGGAAATTTTAAATAGAAAATCTTATGAATTGTCTGGTGGTCAAAAGGTACGTGTCATGCTTGCATTGATTCTGGTTTCAAGACCAAAATTCCTGCTTTTAGATGAACCATTTGGAGATTTGGACCCTGTTACATTGAGAACTGTAACTAATTCACTTAAAAAGATTTCAAAAACTTATGGTATTACTGTAATTATGGTATCACATAATACTGACTTCATTAAAGAATTAAGTAACCGTGCAATATTCATGGATGATGGAAAAATTATTGATGATAGTGAAGATATTGATCAAATTGTAAACAATTTCATTGATTTCTGTCATGCAGACTATTTGACAGGGGATAATTAGATGTTTGATGTGATAATGGTTCCTATTGATGGATCTGAGTATAGTTTCAAGGCGGCTGATGTTGCAATTGAAATTGCTCGGAAATTTTCTTCTAAAATCGCTGCTGTTCATGTGCTGGAAGAATTTTCATTTAACAGTTATGATTCTGAAGAGGATTCAGGTGATGCACTTTTAGCAAAAGTCACTAAAAAAGCTAATGAAGTTGATGTTGAAGTTGTAGAACATTTGCTTACTGCTGATCCTCTTAGAGACATGAAATTTATAGCAGATCAAACCCGAGCAGATTTAATTGTCATACATGCTCACGGATCCAATAATAACAGGTTTGTATCATTTGATGAAAATGATGTTTCAGACACACAAATTGGTTCAGTTTCAGAAAGGCTGTTGAGAAATTCTGAAGTACCTGTATTGCTTGTTAAATAATTAATTTCTTTTCTTTTTTTCATTGATTAAATGGTTATCTTTTACTAAACTTTTAAATAGTATAAAAAACTTAGTATTCATAACATAAACTATTTAATTTAAGGAGATATTTATGATTGTTAAAGATTGGTGCTCATTCTGCGGAGAATGTGCTGGAGTTTGTCCAAGAAATTTAATTCAAGTTAGAGAGTATGCTTTAGTATTTAATGATGATGACTGTAAAGATTGTGATACTTGCATTAAAGCATGTCCAATTGATGCATTAGAAAAAGAGGACTGATTATTATGATTGAAACTGATGTTATTGTAGTAGGTTCAGGACCTGCAGGTTCTAGCGCAGCAAAACACGCTGCTTTAGGTGGCGCAAAAGTTATTTTAATGGATAAAAAGTCAGAAATTGGTTCACCAAAAAGATGTGCTGAAGGTGTTTCAATTCAAGGATTAGAAAAATTGGGAATTGAACCTTCACCTCGTTGGGTAACTAAAGAAATTGAAGGTGTAAGAATTCAAACACCTGACGGAACTGACGTATGGTTAACTAAAGATGAAGTATCATTGCCTGAAGCAGGTTACATCTTAGAAAGAAAAGTCTTTGATAAACATATGGCAATGGATGCTGCAAGAGCAGGTGCTGAAATCAAAATTAAAACTTTAGTCACCGGTATTGAAAAGATAGATAACGGTTACATTGTTGAAACTGAATGCATGGGCGAAAAAATTGACTACAAATGTAAAATATTAATCGCTGCTGATGGTCCTGAAGGTCACGTTGCAAGATGGGCAGGCTTAAGACCAGCAGCAAAAGCAAAAGAAATGGAATCCGGTATTCAATATGAAATGTGTAATGTTGAATTTGAAAAGCCTGGTGTAATTGAATTTTATCTAGGATCATGCGCACCTGGTGGTTATGTATGGATTTTCCCAAAAGGGGATGACATTGCAAATGTCGGTTTAGCAATTTTACCTCACAAAGCTGAAAAAACCGCTAAAGAATACTTGGATGACTTTGTAGCTAAGTCACCATATTTGAAAAATGCTCAAGCTGTTGAAATGAACGTAGGTGGAGACCCTGTAGGTGGAATGACTAAAAAACTTTATGATGATAATATAATGGTTGTTGGAGATGCAGCAGGTCAAGTAAATCCATTGACTGGTGGAGGAATTATTTCCGGTATGACTGGTGGTATGTGCGCTGGTCAGGTAGCTGCCTTGGCTATTAAAGAAGATTGTTCCAAAAAATTCTTGAAACAATATGATAAAATGGCTCATGAAGAATTAGACCACGAAATCAAAAGATACAAAAAAGTACAGGAATACTTGCTTACATTATCTGATGAAGAACTTGACAGTATTGCTCATGCTTTCCAAGGTGAAAGCTTTGAAAAGATTTCAACAACTGAAATAGTTAAAAAATTAATCAAAGTATCTCCAAAAGCATTACTCAAATTAGGTAAATTCGTTTAGGTGTTTTAATTGATTTTAATTACTGGAGGCGCTGGTTATATAGGTGCCCATACAAATAAAGCACTTCATAATGCAGGTTATGAGACTGTTGTTGTAGACAATCTCTGTAAAGGTTATGAAAACTTTGTTAAATGGGGAAACTTTGAAAATTATGACTTTGGAAGCAGTAATTTAAGAGAAGTTTTTGAAAAATATGACATTGACGGCGTTATTCACTTTGCAGCTTTTTCATCAGTGGCTGAATCTGTTCAAATGCCACAGAAATACCTTAAGAATAATTATAAAAACACTTTAAATCTTTTAAAAATCATGAGAGAATTCGGTGTTGATAAATTTATCCTTTCATCAACCGCTGCAGTATATGGAAATCCTGAAAAGATTCCTATTACAGAAGATACTGAATTAAAACCAATCAATCCTTATGGACACTCCAAATTCATCACTGAAAAAGCTTTAGAAAGGGAAGCTGAAAAAGGTGATTTCAATTATGTATCTTTAAGGTACTTTAATGCAGCAGGTTGTGACTTTGATTGTGAGATTGGGGAACTGCATGACCCTGAAACTCACTTGATTCCATTGGTATTGGATGCAGCAATAGGCAAAAGAGAATGCATTTACATATTTGGGGATGATTATGATACTCCTGATGGAACTTGTATTCGTGATTATATTCATGTTAATGACCTTGCTGATGCACATATCAAAGCATATGAATATTTATGCAATGAAAATGAATCAAATATCTTCAATTTAGGAAATGGTGAAGGATATTCCGTTCGTGAAGTAATTGATATGTGTAAAAAAGTTACAAAACAAGATTTTGAAGTAAAAATTGATGAACGTCGTGAAGGTGACCCTGCAATATTAATTGCAGATGCTTCCAAAATCAATGAGAAATTGGGTTGGAAACCTAAATATGATCTTGAGGAAATTGTTTCTTCAGCATGGAAATGGCATGAAAAAATAAATGGAGTTTAGGTAATTTCCATGGAAAATGAAACTAATGAGTCAAAAATTGATGTTCGTATAATCGTTCAAGGATTGGATATTGCTCAAATGGTTTCAAAGGCTGTCAGCAATATTCAACTTGAAAGAGATTATAATATTATTGTTTCATCTATTATTCCAACTACTGAAGTAAGTATTGTTAAAAAGGTAGCTAAAGGCGCTGACATTATACTTATTGGTAGTTATGGTCGTGATGAAACCTATAATATTCTTTTTAATGAATTGAAAACTGATTTTAACAATGTTGGATTGTTTGATTATAATAATATAATTATTGAAGACGAATCCATAGATTTTAATTTAGCTCAAAAGGAAATTTTAAATTCAATAATAAAATCTACCTTATCTTATTCTTTAAATTTAATTAATATCCACACACTGGAAAATAAACTGATGAAAGTAACTCATAATTATAATAATTTACTGGATGATTATAATCAGGTTTTAAAAGAAAATGAAGTATTTTCCCGTGAAAACAAGGAATTGCTTGAAGATATAAAGGAAATCAAATCTGAATTTGAATCATTTAAGTTACGCTATGAAGACATTTATTCCCGTGAAATTTTAGAAATTTTTGACTTGAATGAATTGTGGCAAGAAACCTTTAGGCAGGATTTAACTTCAGAACAACAGGTTGTTATTGCAACAAATAAATTCAAACCGGACAATATTATTGTTGGTCAAGGTTATATAGCATCTCAATCAAAACAGGAAGCCATTGACTGGTTAAAAATAATTCGGACTGCACTGATATTTGTTGAAGAAAACAAGGAAGATTTAAAGCAAAATCTGAAAGGTGTCGATGAACCAAAACCTCCGGAAGTTCGTGATGATTATGAAATTCCGGATACTTTTGAAAATTTCTGGGACTAATTTTTAAAAAATAAATATTATTTTATACTAGTTAAAAGAAAATTATAATTATACTATTTATGGGAGTTTGCATATGCAAGGTGAGATTGAAGATAAATGTGGTATTGTTGGGATTTATTCCAAAGATGATTCTAAAGACGTTGCATCCTTTGTTTATTATTGTTTATATGCTTTACAACATAGGGGTCAAGAATCTGCAGGTATAGCTACTTTTAACCCTGAAAAAGGTTTGAATTATTACTGTGGAATGGGTTTAATTACAGATGTTTTTAAAGACTATGAAATCCAGAATTTGTCCGGAAACATGGCAATCGGTCATGTAAGATATTCAACTACAGGACAGTCCAAACTCGAAAATTCACAGCCTTTTGTAACTGATTTTGATGATGGATTTATAGCTATGGCTCATAATGGGGATATTGTTAATTCCGATGATTTAAGAGATGAGCTTATAGATGAAGGCTATGAATTTAAATCCGATACTGATTCTGAAGTAATTTGTTATATGCTTAAAAAGGAGCATTATGACAACAATAAAGATATTTTGGATTCCATTGAATCCGTTTGTGATAAATTAGTAGGATCTTATGCATTAACAATATTGGTTAATGGTGATTTATATGGTGTACGTGATCCTATGGGAATAAAACCTCTTGCTGTTGCTAAAAAAGGTGATGACTTTATTCTTGCTTCCGAAACCGTTGCTTTTGATGTAATAAATGCTAAATATGTTAGGGACATCAAGCCTGGTGAAGTTGTTTACTTTGAAAATGATGAAATTAAATCTCACATGCTAGAAAGTGCTGGTAGATGTAAGCTTTCACATTGTATGTTTGAATACGTTTATTTTGCAAGGCCTGATAGTACTATTGATGGCATTAATGTTTATCAGACCAGGATGAATATCGGTCGTCAGTTATATGAATTGTATCCTATTGATGCAGATGTTGTAATTCCAGTGCCTGATTCATCAATCCCTGCAGCTATCGGATATTCCAGAGCTTCTGGAATTCCTTATGGTGAAGGATTAATTAAAAATAGGTATGTTGGAAGAACTTTTATCATGCCGACTCAAGAAGAAAGGGAATTGGCTGTTAGACTAAAACTAAATCCTATTAAAGATGCAATTAAAGGTAAAAAGATTATTTTAATTGATGACAGTATTGTTAGGGGAACTACTTCCAAACAATTGCTCGACTTAGTAAAAGAAGCGGAACCTGCTGAAATTCATTTCCTTGTAGGTTGTCCTCCGGTTGTTGCTCCATGTTTCTATGGTGTCGCAATGGCTACTAAAAAAGAATTAATTGCCGCTAATTATAGTGTCGAGGAAATTCAAGAGCAATTAAATATTGATTCTTTAGGTTATATTACTTTACCTGCTTTGGTAGAAGCTATTGGAATGCCTAAGGAGAATTTATGTTTGGGTTGTCTTAACGAGGAATATCCTACAGAACTTCCTGAAGGTCTTGAAGCTGAAACTTATTATAAACCTTAGATATCATGGTTGAATTATTAGCTCCGGCTGGAAATTTTATATCATTACGTGCCGTTTTGGAAAATGGTGCGGATGCAGTTTACTTTGGTCTTGACGATTATAATATGAGGGCCAATGCAAAAAACTTTTCAATAGATGATTTAAAAGATGTTTCTAAAATTGCCAGTGAATATGGGGCTAAAACTTATTTATGTACAAATGTTATTTTAAATGAACGTTTGGCTAATGAATTAAATGATAATTTGGAGGCTATTTCTTCATCTGAAATAGATGGACTTATTTTATCTGACATTGGACTAATTGAAGATACTGTATCTCACGGACTTGAAGCTCATATTAGTGTTCAGGAAAATGTTACCAATTCATTTACTTTAAAAACACTGAAAAAATTAGGTGCCAAAAGGGCAATTCTTTCACGGGAATTGTCTTTGGATGAAATTGCTGAAATCAGCAAAAAATCTCCAATAGAAACTGAAATTTTTATTCATGGAGCAATATGCATGGCAATTTCAGGAAGGTGTTTTTTAAGCTATGGATTATATGGTCGCAGTGCAAATTGTGGGGACTGTCTGCAACCCTGCCGTAAAAATTGGACATTGACATATGAAGAGGGAGAAGATAATGTTATTAACTTCTCGGATGTTGAAGATGAACGATTTGTTGTTACTGGCAGTGATGATGGTAGTTATAGGACAAACTTTTTTTCACCAAAAGACATGTGCATGATTGAATACATTCCTGAGTTAATGAAAAGTGGCGTTGCGTCATTTAAAATTGAAGGGAGGGCCAGAAGTCCAGATTATGGGGCGATGGTTACTGGAATATATCGTGAAGCTATTGACAGTTATGAAAGCGATCCTTTAAATTATCATGTAAATGAGGAATGGATGGATGAGCTGACAAGCGTATTTAATCGTGGATTCGATACAAACTTTTATTTTTCAACTCCTTTCAAGACAAGTGAAGACAATCAATCAAAATACATTAAAAAGGACATTGGTCAGGTTGTTAACTATTACAATAAGGTTAAGGCAGCTGAAATTAGGATTTGGGATGATTTGAAGATTGGAGATAAGATAATTATTCAGGGTCAGACCACAGGTTCTGTTACTCATACAATAGACTCTATGCAAATAGAAGGTAAATCTGTGGATAATGTCAAAAAGGGAGTTAATGTTGCAATTGCAATGCCAACAAAAGTGCGTGAAAATGATTTTGTTTATAAATTAGTTGAGAGGAATGTTGATGGTTAAGAAAATAGCTATTTATGGAAAGGGCGGAATAGGAAAAAGTACTACAGTAGCTAATTTATCGGCTGTATGGGCAAACGATGATTTGAATTGCCTTGTAATTGGTTGCGATCCAAAGGCTGATACTACACGCACATTATATGGTAAAAGAATTCCTACTGTAGTCAACACATTAAAGGATAATCGAAAACCTGAAAAAGAGGATTTGGTGTTTACCGGTTTTAAAAACATACAATGTGTTGAAAGCGGAGGTCCTGAACCGGGTGTTGGTTGTGCAGGACGTGGTGTAATTGTAGCTATGAAACGCCTGGAACAGCTGGGGATTTTTGATGAGGATTTGGATGTTGTTGTGTATGATGTTTTAGGTGATGTTGTTTGCGGTGGTTTTTCCGTGCCTTTGCGTGAAAAATATGCTGACGAAGTATTAATTGTCACTTCTGGTGAATATATGGCATTATATGCGGCAAATAATATTGTAAAAGGTGTTAAAAAGCTCAAGGGTAATTTGAGTGGTATTGTTTGTAACTGCCGTAATGTTGATAATGAAGATCAAATTGTCAACGACTTTGCCAAAAGAATTGGAACACATGTTATTGGTACTATTCATAGAAGTAATTTAATTCAAGATGCAGAATTAGATGCAAAAACCGTTGTAGAAAAATACCCTGAAAGTAATGAAACACAAGAATACAGAGACCTTGCTTCAAGTATTATGGGTAATGAAATGACTTCAACTCCAGAACCAATGGAGGATACTGAATTCGAAGAATTCTTTAAATCATATTTGTAAAAATGTATTACTCAACTGATTATGCATCATCCCTTGGAGAAATGCTGATTGTAAGTGATGGTGAAGCTATTTGCGGAGTCTGGTTTTACGGTCAAAAACATTTCAAATCAACAGTTGTTGAAAAAACAATTCCTGAGGATAACTTGTCTATTTTTAAACAGACCAAACAATGGTTTGAAGATTATTTTAACGGTAAAAATCCACAAATTAATTTCCAGTTGAAACCCGAAGGCAGCAAATTCAGGCAAAAGGTTTGGAAAATCCTATCTGAAATTCCATATGGTGAAACATTGACTTATGGTGAAATAGCATCCAAAATTTCACCTAACATGTCTGCTCAAGCTGTCGGCGGTGCAGTAGGCCACAACCCAATATCCATTTTGATTCCATGCCACCGAGTGCTTGGCAGTGATGGAAAATTAACCGGCTATGCTGCAGGTTTGGATAAAAAAATTGAATTGCTAAAAATAGAAAATATTTCAACATGTCGGTGATTTTTATGGGAAAATTTCCATTCCGTTTGATTGCAGCTATTGCATTATTTTTGATGATTTTTGCTTTAAGGATGTTTACAAACTTAGATAATAATGTTATTGTTTCCATTTTGTTAATATCTATTTTTTTAATAATATTTACATATGTTTTCAAAATTGAAGGGCCTAGTTTATTGAAAACGTTTGTAATCCTATTTTCATTTATTGTCCTTCCAGTGTTCGTTTTATTTTATCTGGGGTTTTTGAATTCATTTTCAAATCCTCTTGTTGGTATTATATTAATAGCTTTTGTCATGCTTTTAGGTTTGCTGGAGATAGTTACAATGATTAAATTAAGCATTGTTGAAATAGAATATGATTGGATTGATGAAAAATGAAATGTTTGCATACTCATTTTTTTCTAATTTCGAAGCATTGCTTTTTTACAACACTGATTGTTTTTCCATTTTCTTTTTAACATTGCGAAAAAATTAAGTTAAAATATATGTAACGATTTTGACAAAAACATTAGTATGGATTTGCCAATCAATATTGTCATAGGTAATGCAATCTCATTAATTGCAGGCATTTTCATCATATTGAGCATGTGGGTTAATGATGAAAAGAAAGCATACAAATACCAATTTCTGAATGCTTTTATTTTAATGATTTCATCTGTATTTTTCTTATCATGGACTGGAGTTGTAACCATGGCAATTGCCGCATCAAGAAATGCAATGGTTTATAATGATAAATTAACATTTAAATGGACAATATTTTTCATTGTTATTTCAATCGTAATTGGACTTTTGGTAAATACGATGGGTTTTGTTGGAATATTGCCTATTTTGGCCATTGTTCAAATTACTCTGTGCAATTATTATCTAAAAAATATTAAGACAATCAAGATTGGTTTTATTGTAAATAGTGCAATTTATATAGTTTATTTTTTAGCCATCTGGGATTTCTCTTCAACTATTATAGAAACAATAACTGCTTTAATTGGATTAATATCCTTGTTTAAGTTAGTTTTCTATGATTCAAAAGAAAATGATGATATCAAGTCAACTGGAGATGATGGATATAAATTATTCTGATGCTGAAAGATATTTTACATAGAATTTACAAAATCTTATTTATGAAAAGACTTGCTATTTTTGACTTTGATGGAACATTGTTTGATTCGGTTCATGATGTTATTATTTGCTTTAACAAGGCATTGTCAATGAATGGTTTTCCTACATTAACCCGTGAGGAATATATTGAAAGGTTGGGTGGAAATATCGATGAAATTGTTTCATTAATTTTGAAAGACAAAAATTCAAAAGAAAACATTGAATTAATCAAAAAAGATTATCAAAAACTTTATGATGAGTCGAATAAGGATAATACATTGCCATTTCCAAATTCTTTAGAAATTTTAAAAGAATTGCAAGAAAGAAATATTCTATTGGCAATCAATTCAAATAGAACAACCGATTCAATAAAATATTTTGTATCTAACTTCTTTAAAGAAATTGATTTTGTTTCAATTGAGGGTCACGACCCTGATTTTCCTTCAAAGCCAAATCCCTATGGTGTAAATAATATAATTAATAATGCAGATGTTAGTTTGGATGAAGTGGTTTATATCGGTGATTCTAAAACTGACATCAAAACAGCTAAAAATGCAAAAATAGATTGTATACTGGTAAGTTGGGGTTATGGCAGTAAAAAAGAATATGATGATAAATATATTTTAGAAGTAATTGATGATATGTATCAATTACTTGATTTCTTTGATTAATATTCTCTTGGAATTGGTAAGATTGGATATGGTGTTATATTAAGTATAGTTCTATTATAAAAAGCCGCATTTTCCCAAGGATATTTCAAACCGACGTCAACAAGGAAATTATCTATAATTGCAAAGAAGTGTCTTTCCCTAAATTTTAAAGTCCCAACATGAACATAATAAAAGGTATGGTTTTCCATAAGATTCATTGCATCGCACATGTGGAAAAACAAATCAGTTAAACTGCAGCAATTTCCGGTCAATCTTAATAGTGTTGATTCAGGGGTTTGGTAAAAACCAGCTTTTCTTTCATGCTTTGTATTTTTACTGATCCATATTGCAATTTTTTTAATGGCATCAATTCCAGTAGATTCCCCAACAATTAATTTGGCGACTTTTTTTACTATTAGGGATATATTTCCTGAGTATGTAACATTTGAATGATAGCATTCTGCTGTAATAATGGATTCGTTTTCATTCATGATAAAATTACAATTAATTAATGTAATGTTATACGAATTTGTAATGTTTTTTTCAGTAAATATTAAATTTTTAAAATTAACATTTTTAAAAATTAAATATAATTCATTATTTTCAGTATTAATATTGAATGTTGAATTAGAGTTATCTAGAGTATGATTATTTCCTTCAATGGTTAGGGATTTGGAAAATTCTAAATTGTCTTCTGAATCGTTGTAGACATAATCTTTTGTTAGGTTTATATAATCATTTGAACTTGAAATTTCCTGTTTCAATTCACTATAAGTTCCAACATAATCATTATCTGTAACATTTTCATTTGCAAAAACACATGAAGTTGATAGGCAAACAAATATTATTACTGAAATAGTGATTAATAATTTTTTAATAATATTACCCCCATTATATTATAAATTAATTAGTATCTATTATAAAAGTATTGTTTTTTTTTTTACTATTGTCTTTCCTTATTTCCAGTGTTATTATTTATTTTTTTTTTTTTTAAATTATAGTTTTTTACCAAAAGTTTATACCTAATGAGTTATAGATATATA
>R27__coassemble_497_pt1 | contig 24780 bp, 27 predicted proteins | sample R27__metabat2_low_PE_024 | metagenome-assembled genome bin R27
AATTAATTATTCCAACCAATATTAAAAAATTAAAATTATAGTAAAAGTAGTAGGTGTTAAATGTATAATTATTCAATTTATGATGAAAACAAATTATTTTCATCTATTTTACAAGAACTTACAAAAATGGATAGGATTAATTTAAATTATTCTTTCATACCTAGCGATGTTTCTTCTAATAGATTACAGAGGCACTATAAGAATATTGATTCATTATGGTTTTCAAGAGTCACAGGAAGTAGCGGAGCAGTATATTATTTTTTTGGGCTTAAAAAAGAGGAAACTTTGGGAAGAAATGAGGAAATTGAAACTAAATTAAGATTTAAATATGATGAGGAAAAATCTATATCTAACCTTATTTTTCGTAAAGATGGTGATGTTTCTATTGTCATTGATATTAATGATAATGATGCCATAATACGAAAATTGCTGGTGAAAAATTTTAGATTAATCCAAATCAAAAAAGATCCTGAATATCGTTATCAAGTTATTTTAGGAAGAAATTCAAGTGAGGTCCTAAAAAGCATTGAAAAATTAATAAAATTGGTAAAATTTAAACTAAATCCTGATGATAAGTATCCTTTAATTCAAAAAACAATCAAAAGATATCGTATCAAACAGGAATCAGAAAATAAAGAAAAAACTCCAAAACATACCATTAAACAAAATATTGATAATGAAAAACCAACAAAACAGAAATCTATTTTTCAAAAAATCCTTCCAAAAGTCAAAAATAATTTTCCTTTAGAAACTCCAAGACAAGGTCAATTGGAAACAATTTCAGAAATTGTTAATGCTATTGAAAATGGTTATAAATATATTATTTTAGAAGCCGGAACCGGAACCGGAAAATCTGCAATGGCAGCCACATTAGTTAATATTTATGATGATGCTTTTATTTTAACTGTTACAAAACAACTTCAAGATCAGTATGTTAGAGATTTTGGAAAGTTAGGATTTGCTCCTGTTAAAGGTCGGTCTAATTTCATTTGTAAAAGGAATGATAGATTAACCTGCGATAAAGGGGATTGCATATTAAATAATCGTAATTGTCCTTATAATATTAGAGATTTTGGTCATGATAATAATAAAAAAGCATTTCATGATTTATATTGGAAATCAGATGTTCATTGCCCATATTGGCAACAAAAAATTGATGCTTTGAACAGTAAGGTTGTGATTGCTAACTATAAATATGCTTTATACGATTTTAATTTTTCACAACATTTTAAAAAACGAAAACTATTGATTATGGATGAGGCACATAATCTTGAAGATAATATTGTAGATTTTGTTTGTCTTAAATTTAAATTGGATAACTTAAAACGGGATTTAGGACTAAAAATTTCTGAATTTGAGCTTCAGGTATTGGAAAGCAGCAGTCATGAAAAATGGTTGGAGTTTGTTTCAGATATTGCTTTTAAATACATCATTTACCATAGAAAAATCATAAATGATGCAAAAGATAATAATGAGGATGAATTGTTCATAAAAGATCTTGAAAAAAGATTATCGTTAATTGACCAGGATTACGAACGTTTTGTAAACTACATTAAGGACAATCCGCAAAATTGGGTATGCTATTATAATAAGAATTTAAAGGAAATTTCATTCAAGCCCGCCATGATTGATAAATATGCAAGCGATTATCTGTTGAATAAAGGTGACATATGCATTTTTATGAGTGCAACGATTCTTGATTATGAAAAATTTGCATTTGAGTTGGGTATTGATGTCTCTAAAATCAAGTTTATTCATAAAGATTCTCCATTTGACTCCAGTAGAAATCCTATCTATTCAGACAAGGCTGTTAACATGAAATCAAGACATATTAAGGAAAATGCCTATGATGCACTTGATATTCTTAAAGATATATTGAATAAGCATAAATATGAAAAGGGATTAGTTCATGTGGTCAGTAATGAATGTAGGGATTTTATAATGAATCACCTTAATAATTCACGTTTAATGACACACACCACTGAAAATAGAGATATTAAACTTCAGGAATTTAAAAAAACTAGAAATAATGTCATGGTCAGCCCTTCAATGGAGGAGGGTGTGGATTTGCCTGGAGACGAATGTAGATTTCAGGTGATGTTCAAAATGCCTCGTTTGCCATGGGGTGATAAGCGCATACAAACAAAATTGGAATTTGAACCAGATTGGTATGATTATCGAACTGCCATTAGGTTAGTTCAAATGTTTGGAAGAGGAATAAGATCAGAAGACGATTACTGTAAAACATATATTGTTGATGATACTTTTAATTCATTTTTAAGAAAGGATTCATTTAAAAATAAGTTCATTCCGGAATATATGAGAGATGCAGTAATCGAAAATGACCTTTTGAGTTTATTGTTCATTGACCAAGATGTTAATAATGATGATGTTCATACACAATTTAATTATGTTCCGTCCAACACTCCTAAAGATAAATTAAAGAAGTACGATTATGAAACTTTAGAACTTTCAAGTAAGATTAATGAATATAAGGAATACTTTAAACATAGGGAATTCTTTACCGAAGAGATAATTAGAGGTATTGTGCATATTGCTGATGAATTTATTTCTGAGGATATGAAAATAGGGCTTGTGGCTTTACCATCCTCAACTGTAAAACGTGATAACAATTCATCAATTAGAAAAAGCCTGAAACTGATTGGTGATATGCATAACCAAGGAATAATAGAATCTGATTATGGTTGCAAAAACGAAATTATAAATTGTGGTTGGCTATTGTATAGGTCTAAAAATGTTAAAAATTCACATAATTGTGATGGTGATGAACGCCCAACAAAAAGGGAACATTTATCAACAATAGAATGTGATAAAGATAAACTGAACAAGTTTTCTGATATTGTCTTTATTTTAGTGGATGATATTACAACCAAAGGTACTATAATGGCTGCTTGTGAAGAAAAATTAACACAAAATGGCATATATTCAATGAATATTCATAAATTTGCATTATTTAAAACTGTTTGGTGGGCTTATGATTAAATTTAAAGAGATACTTTTCTTAAAAAGTCTTAAACGGGTTGGTAAAGCTTCAATATATGGAAAATATTGGAAAATATTAACCGAAACGAATGATTTGGATGAATTGATTTCAAATATTCAATTAATTGAATCTAAATTTTCACCAGAATACTTGCAGGAAACTAAAAATAAAGTGGAAGAATTATACTTGAATATAAAAAATTCGGATATATCTGTAATCACTATTTTCGATGAAAATTATCCTAAACAATTAAAAGTCATGGAAAAGAAAAAACCATTGATTTTATATGTTAAAGGCAATGTCAAAGCATTGACCAAGCAAAATATTGCAATTATCGGAACAAGAAAACCTTCGGATATTAGTCAGGAATTTGAAGAAAATTTAGTTAAAAATATTGTCAATACTTCAGATAGAGCAGTTGTAAGTGGTTTGGCATTGGGATGTGATAAGATTGCTCACAAAACTACTGTTGATGAAAATAAAACAACAATAGCAATTTTACCAAGTGGTGTTAATGTCATCACTCCAGCATCAAATAAAAAATTAGCAGAAAGTATAATTGATACTGGAGGGTCTTTGGTTTCAGAGTATGAACCTGATGCAAAGGCATTTAAACGTACATATGTTGAAAGAGATCAAATCGTAGCTGCATTTAGTGATGCGACTTTTGTTGTGGAATGCAGCGTTAAAAGCGGAACCATGCATACTGTCAATTTTGCAAAAGAATACGGCAAACAAATTTTCAGTTATCTTCCAGAAGATAGACCCAAAGATTCATATGATGGAAACATGTTTATTTTGAATAATGATGAAAATACACTAAAAGTTGAAAGTATCGAGAAATTTTTAGTTGATTTAAAGAATATAACAGAAAATAATGAAAAATTAAATAATATGTCTAATTCAGTTCAACCGACTTTAGATTCATTTTAATATGGTGGTTTGATGTTATGAATGGCAATAATCCAACAATTTCAAAAGAAGTTAGAGAAAAAAGTTTAATAGATCTAAAGAATGCAATAGATTTGGGTTCTATTGGTGAATTGATAAAGCCCTCCGAGGAATGGGGAGGAGCATATGTCATTATCACTTCATCCGAGGAAAAATTTAACAATTTAAAAAATAATAATGAAGATTTTTATGGTAGAAACACCCAGGATACCTATGTATTGACTAGACATGCGGAGATATTGTCTGGTCTGTTTTATTATGTTAAGGAAAATATCATGGGCTCCCGAGACAATTATCTATATGGGTTTATGGCTCTTTTGGCTAATGATTATATTCGACAAAATGGAGAATCAGAAGATTATATTGAATTTTTGGAGTATATCATTCAAAAGATATACGCTTATTTTGAATATTATGATTGGGAAAATGGGATGGGCAATTCTGAAGAGGCATTTGATGTAATGAGATATTATCTGTCTGATGAAATTTCCGATGATGAAATAAAAAGGATATTATAAATTGGGAGGAATTTAGTATGACTGATGAACTGGTTGATAAAGTTTTTAACAATGCTCAAGAGTTATTATGTACTTATAAAAAGGACATTGAAAAAATTAAAAAGAAATTAAGTGAATTAAATAAAAATTTTAACGAATTAAAAAAAAGAGAAAGATATTTAAATTCACCAGATGATATTAATTTGCCTTTCTTTGCGTATGGCATTTTCAAACCGGGACAATTAGCTTATTCAATAATAGAAAATCATATTGAAACTAAAATATATAAAGAGATTCCATACAAACTATTTGAACGCGATGGAATTCCATTTTTAGATATTAAAGAAATGTCTGAAAAGGAAAAAAAGAATCCTGATATTCCTATGGCAAAGGGTTTTTTGATTGATTTTAAAGAAGAGCATAGACAACAAGCTTATGATGACATAAGTGGGATCGAACCGAGAAAATATTATAGGTGGTTGAATAATAAAAATAGGTCTTTTAATGTACTGGTCGGGAAAAATCCGACTAAATCCAACCCTAGATTAGTGGAAGATGGAAATTATAATGCAAAACAGGATGTTTATTTTACAAGAGCACTTGCCTTAATTACTGATGAAATGAAAAAATATAAAGTTTCAACAGAATTTGAAGATTTTTTCAAGTTACAAAGAAATTACATTTTGCTGTGGGCAGCTATTGAAAGATATAATAGTTTAAAATATGGTGAAGGTAATAAAACAGAAAATAATAATAAATTAGCTAAAGAACCCTTTTATAAAAGGGCGTTTGAAAAATATGTGACTGAGAAACGTGAAATTTTCCGTACTGATAAACTAAAGACACCTATTAAGTTAGACCCTTCTGAACCGGAAAAATCGATGAATTATTATTATGCAGTAAGGTCTAATGTAGTTCATAGGGGTAAATCTGTCATTGAAACAGATGAAATAACTCTTAGAAAATCTTTGCTGGAACTTTTAAATATATTCCAAGATGTTTTGGAAGAAACTATTCCTGGTATTAATGTTGGTTCTAGAGTTGATGTTAATCTTGTTGAAAGTAATGTTGACCATGTAGAATATTTAATTTGTCCCAAATGCGGTCAAAAGATAATAAAATAACTTTAAATTATGTGATAATTATTGAAGACAATAAGAGCATTAATTCTTGACAAGCAAAAATTCATACTCCTAAAAGAATCTTGTTCATTACATTTTCAACAAGCAGAGTCTTGCCTTGATGATAAAGACTCTGCTAACCACATATAATCAGAGTGCATGACCCTATTCTATTCAATTTATGAAATATGTCATCAGCAATCCACATGAAACCACCAAAAAAAACCTTTATGCCCAATAGGATTACTTTGAATATGAGGACAATGTAGACTTTGACGAGTATCTCTATGACTGGATGTGATGAGTAAAGTTTATTAATATCATATCCCAATATTATATCTACCAAACAATTTTTAGGAGAAAAAACCATGACCGTTAATGTATATACAACTCAATCTAGGCAACATGCTCGTCGAACTTCAGCTGCGGAGGACTTCCAATGATTTGTCCGAAATGCGGAGGAAACTTTTCCCTAAATCAGAACTGCCAGAGGTGCAATACACCCTACTCCGAGATAATCGAAGACATCAGGCATGATGAGATGAAGCGTCTGTTCCTGAAGATGGATGAACTCATGGAAAACCACAAAAGCATTGAAATTGAAGAGTCCCTTTTGGCATGCGAGCTTATAAACTCATCACTGCTTGTACCGATTACCATAACAGACGATTCACTGTCAGTTCTGACTGCAAGAGATAAAAGACGAAACTTCATTCTCCTTTTTACAGACAAGGAAGAGTATGACAAGAACAACAAGGACATCCCTGCTAGAACCAATCCGTTTCGAACAATTCTTGATTTAATGGATGAGCATATAGACGGATTCATAATAAATATCGCAAGCGTAGGATGTGAAATTCCAAGAAAATATCTTGAAAAGTATTTTTTGGGTGATTCATAAAAAAAAGAGAGTTTATGCATCTATATAGATGCAGTTTAGAATGGAAACTTTAAAGTCCAATATAGTCCATAATACTTTTGATTTCTTCATCACTGAGTATTTCAAGGGATTTCGCTTCACATTCGTCAATGATTGCTTCAACATCACCAAGGGAACTTTTTTGCTGGATGAATTCATATCCGTGTCTTTCGCCGACCATCTTGAGGACATATGAAGATAAGTAAATGTCATCAATGTACCCGTATGGGCCGTAAATCTGTTCGGAGATTATGTCGTCGGGAGCAACATAATATGCAATCGCTCCGCAAATCGGCAGCTTCAATGAACGGTCAACGTCTGAATTCAATAAATCGCACAGTAACTTGAACAGGTCAGGTCCGTAGTCGATGAATGACTCGTATTCGCCGGTGTATGTTTCCAGGTTTTCAATCAGTGTGTCGTAGAAATCCTTAAAAGTAGCTTCCATCTTTTCACCTATACTATTACTTTAAAATTCAAACTATTTAAATTATAAATATCATGCTAACACAATATTATAATGAGGTGTACAAATTGTCTAATTTCGATTTTCTAAAGGATTTTGATGATACATTATACAAGCTGGGAAACAGGATTGAAAGGGAGGTTGTGATATCGCCTTCAGCAGTTAAGGCAGATGCCACTCCATTTCTCCAGTACATTTTGGATAAGCTTTTGAAGAGAATCGGCTCCAAATTCAACTCCCGCAAGGATTTTTATACTCAATTGGACAGAGTTTATCGAAAGAAGGTAATTTCGTACAGATACAAGGATCAGATTTACAGCGCATACATGCTGAGAAACAAGATTCATGACAACTTCGATGAAATCGAAAAGAATGAGGTAGTAGTTGCAATGAGTATACATAGGAAACTCTATGAGATTGCAAAAAAATACTATCGTGATTTTAATGAAAACTATGATGAATCAAAAGGGGTTCCCCCATTCAAACCTATCGAATTAGACACCACAGATGATGAAATTGAGCTTGTTGAAATCCCGGACTTTTTCGAAATAATCGAGTTCAAGTATGACTACTGCGTCATATGCGGCGAGCCGAACCATTCCAACTATTCTCTGTGCTGTCCCAAATGTTCCCGAGTCCTTGACAACGCAAACAATTTCATATCCATCAGAAACTACTTCGGAAAGGATGCAACCTTCACAAAGGAGGACCTTATTGAATATGGAATTCATGAGGGCTATGTCAACCAGCTGATTACAAATCTAACAAGGGAAAACATGCTTAAGGTAAAGGGAAGGTTCATATCCTTCAACAACATGTACTTCGACAAGTACATGGAAAAGATTGACAACTACCTTACCGTCGGGGAGCTCATAACCAAATTCAGAGAGGACAAAATCACCCCTGCCGAAATAAAGCAGACCTACGAATACAAACAGGGAAGCCTCCACAATGCCCCGTTCTATGAGTTCTACAAAATCATAAACCATGAAATCATCAACAAGTTTGAGCGTGACATCCTCGCCACTGAAAACATCTGGGAGAGCATAGACTATACGACAATCACCCAAAAGCAACTTGAGACATGGTACATGAAAAACATGAACCTTTACAGGAAGGGTAAGGTCAACGAATCATTTCTGGTTTTCAACTCATCACTTATGGACGACTACATAGACATGAAACGTCAGGGAATGCTTGAAAAGGAAATCAAGGAAAAGCTTAACGTTTCACCAAAGGTTTATGAATTCTGGACAAGCATAAACGATTCCTTTGAAGATGAAATCGCACAGATAAAAAAGGACATTATCCTGAAGTGCCTGAAGGAAGGAAAGACAAGAGTCGAAACACTGGAAATCGCCGGAGTGACCCCTCACGAATACGACAGTCTCTACAAGGTATCCGACTATAATCATGATGATTATGCAGACGAAATCAACAGGGAAAGGGAAGCAAGAAAGCTCAGATTCACAAGCTATCTCGCTTCACTTGACATTGAAACATCATGCAGATATGCAAAAATATCACAGGATGACTTCTACAGCTGGTATGACAATTCCAAACTGAATTCACAATTCTATCTGGACACCACAGAGATACTTATGGGCAAATACTTGGATGAGCGAAAAAAGGGAATCTCCAAATCCGAATCAATCAAGATAATCGGCCTTGATGAGAAATACCTCAGCCAGTGGCTTACAAGAAGTTTGGACATATGCAAAAAGTTCAAGAATGATGACCTGAAGGTTACCGCCGATTTGACATTGAGAGGATTCAAGTGGGACATGCCAGTTGAAGAAGTATGTAAAATGGCTGATGTAAGCGAAAAGGCAATCCAAAGGTTTTTGAGAATGGGTGCAAGAGGCTCTGAAATGTTCGGAGAACTATTTGAATATTATGAAAACGAAATGATTCCCAAAAAGCTCGACACATTTTTAAAGGCAAATGAAAGCAAATCAATGAGAAATGCACTTGAGTCAGCATATCTGAGCGAAGGCGAACTTGAAAAGTATTATGAGCTTGGAAAATCAGGCGATAATAGATTCGAAAAATTCTATGATGACTTTTACAATATAAAACAGAAAACTTACGTTTACCACAGAACAAAAGGCAAATCCCATACAATCGCAATGAAGGAATCAAGGCTCACACAGGAGGAATTTGATGAAAGCAAAGAATATATGGAAGATATGCTTAGGGAAATGAAATTCGTAATTGTCCTTGAAACCATAGATGAGAAGAAGAATTCAAATATTGCCGCACGAAATGCAGGCTGCAGTGTCGATGAGATATATGAATGGTATTTCAAGGGTCGTGACGGTGACGAGGAATATGAGGAGTTTTATAATCAATTCCATAGAGGATATGTAAGACCATGCATAAACACCATTCAAAATAGCATGGACAAAAACCTGTCCCATCTCGATTATCTCATAAAGGCCAATAAGGAGCACTTTACCAAAAAGGACGTTGAAATATGGATCAAGCACGGACTGATCGACAATGCAATCCTTGTCAATTTAAATAAAAAAGAAAAGGATGAAAAGAATGATGACTCATCCAAAGCTAAGGAGGATCCTAACAAGATGTTAAGGGAAATGGGTGTTGAAGACTATGACAGAATTTCAACAAGAAAAACTTCAAATTCATCCACCATATTAAGCCAAAATGACTATGATGTTGAGGAGCTGAAAAAACAAATCCTCAAAAAATAAAATTTTTTCCCGAAAACATCAATTTTACCGAAAGCTTTATATATTACGTAATGACATAATTATATATAACCATTTAAAAAAAATCATCTGCCTTTATACAAACGCCACATTAAAGATACATCACTAGAGATATGAATATAAGAGAAGATTTTAAAAGAGCAAACGAACTTAAGTTTAGAGGAGACTATAAGGAAGCCTTGGAAATTTACGAAAGACATTTCAGGGAAAATCCACAATCTTTCAAGTTCAAGGATAAGGAAAACTACGCCTGGATTTTATATAGAGTCAACGTTCAGACATTCAAGGATGAAGAGGATTTCTACGGCTCTGCAGAATTCATCACCCAGCTTGTACCTCAAAAGGACATGAACGTCAGCAAAAACTGTGCCTACACATCTGCAGTCTTCAGCGTTCTCAATCAGCTGAATGATGATAATGACTACTTTTCTATGATTTGCTGGCTGGACAAGATTAATCCCGAACTTCTTGACGAAAAGCCTTACAGAAAATATAATAGAATCAACAAGTCCAAAAGAGAAAAGTTCTATGACTATGCATCAAGAGCATACTATAAGACCCAAGACTATGATGCCTGCATTGAAGTTTCAACCCATGCCCTTGAAACATTAAATTCATTCAGGGACGACGGAGACATATGGCTTAAAAGAAACATAGGTATGTCACTCAAGGAATCAGGCAGACTCACCGAATCCCTGCCATATCTGCTTGAAGTCATCAAGGTCAAGCATGACTGGTACATCTACAGGGACATCGCCGAAGTCTACTGCATGCTCAAAAGGCCACTTGATGCCCTTGAATACTGCTGTCCGGTTGTCCTTTCGGATGTTTCTGACTACAGCAAAATCAACATTTATTATCTGATTTACCGCATCCTCAAAGGCTTCAATGAAAAGCAGGCTCTCAAGCATGCCCAATACTTTTACCTTCTAAAAAAGGAAAAGGGATACAGGATTCCTGAAGATATAGAGAACTTGGGAATCGATGAGACACGGCTTGACAAGAAACAATTAAAAAGGGAAATAACCGAAATATGGCAGGAATACAAGTTTCGAGACATCGAACCTAGTCACGGCACTGTCGTAAAGTTCATTGAAGAGAAAAACTATGGTTTCATCCGGCCTGAAAAGGGCAAGACACTGTTTTTCCACGCAAGTGAATTTAAAGACGACACTATATATGTCGGCCAGAAGGTCAAATTTTATACTCAAAAGGCATTTGACAGATCCAAAAAAAGAGAGTCCTTAAATGCCGTTTACATAAGGGCCGAATGATTTCGGCTCCAAACCAAAACCATTATTATAGAAATAGGAAGTGAAAATATGAACGAAAATGATTTAAAAAAATTGGAAAACCTGAACGAAAGATACACAGCAGTCAACATGACCGGATTCAAACTAGTCAATGAAAAAACCTCAAGGGATACCGTCCTGAAGCATATCAAACTTGATTTGAAAATCCTCAATTCAAATGACTTAATAACAAAACACGTAAGCAGAGTAATAATCAGAAGCGACTGCATCGACATCTGCACTGTGGACAACGGCACATATGCAAGCTACTTCTTCACAGAAGATGCGAAGTTCACAGCAAAATCCCTCAAAGGGGATGTCATGACCATCTGCAGCAATTTAGATGTCCATTTTGAGAACATAAACTAAAATTTTTACTTCAGGCAAATGCCTGTTTACACTGTAGGTGATACAATGAGAAAAGCAAGCATCCAACATATACACTTGAGAAAGGCAATTGAAGAAATCAGAGAAATGGGAGATGAGGAAATTTCAGATGAGCTTTTTGAAAGGTTCATATCCGAGCTCAAGCATTCCTGCCTCATAACTGCTGGAGACGTCAAAGGCGACACCCTCAACATGATGACAGCCAAGACCAACCACGGGGATTTTGGAATGCTTTTTACAGATATGGATGAGTTCACAAAGGCCTTTCCGGATTATGAAGTCGAGGCCCATGAGAATGTCTTTGCAGAATACATTGACCTTTTGGTCAGATCAGACCTTAAGGGCTATGTCATCAATGTCAAAAGCGAAGGGATACTCATTCCAAGGGACATGCTGGAGTTGTTCGAAACATTTCCTGAAAGCGTATACGACGGCACAGACTCATATACATCAGAGGAACTTAAAGGGCTTAAGGATTCCATAAAAAACAGCGAACTGGAAAGATTCATCGAAAACCCCGAAAACATCGGAAAATACGAGGAACTTTTCGACATGATTTCCTCATCAACAATCCTAACCCTGATGCTTTCACCGGATGACCTTACGGAATATGTTGAAGATGGAGTCATTTCAATGGCCAAAACAGGACCTCTGGCGTTTCTCTACATTGATGAGGTCGGAGGAAACTATGCTGCAGTATTCACTTCGGAAGACAAGATTGCAAACGTCACTACACCGTTCAACAGATATTGCCAGATTGTAAACCTCTCGCAGATGACCAACTTCATCCTCAACGATGACATGGACGGCATAATTATAAATCCCAATAGCGACAATATCCTATTGACAAGGGACACATTGCTTGAATATTCACCATACCTTGAAGTGACATGCAATGATTCCAAGCTGAACTCAGCGATACTGCACATGTTCCCAATGGAGGTATAAAAGATGATTGAATGCCAGATGTGTGACTATGAAATAGACGAGGACGACATGCTAAGCGAATGTCCGTACTGTGAATGTGAAATCGACGAGGAAGTCTACTGGTGCGAAAACTGCGAAGCTCTTGTGGACTGCGAAGGCTATGAATGGACATGTCCAGAGTGCTTCAACGAAAAGCCTGAAGAAGAAAAAGAAGACAGTGAAATCATATTCACAAAAAGGCGCAGCGAATGTCCAAGCTGTGGAGCAGATATTGACGGCGAATACTGCGATGAGTGTGGATGGCCCGATGTCAACTATGGTTGGGTAGGAGAAAACTACGGATAATCCATGGAGGTGTATAATTTGATTGTATGCAACGAATGCGGACACTTGAACGACAATTCAAACACAGTATGTGAGAAATGCGGATTTGACCTGACAGACAGCCAGGATTTTCTGGACTTTGACACTGAAGAGTGGTGAGTATATGATTGAATGCAATTTATGCGGCTATAAGTTCGAAGAATCAGAAGCCCAATTTGAGTGTCCATACTGCGGAAGGGATGATATAGGTGACGGATATTTCATATGTGAAAATTGCGAAAGCATCATAGACTGGCAGGGAAACGAATGGGAATGCTGGTACTGCCAAAACAATGGAGATACAAAAATGAGAGAGGAATACTGCGAATGCCCAAACTGCGGGGCATTGTTTGACGGTGACGTGTGTGACGAATGCGGCTGGCCTGACGTGAATCAGGGATGGCTTGGAGAGGAATACGGGTGATAGCATGATTACATGCAGCGTATGCGGATGTCTTAATGACTCATCAAATGCCGTCTGTAAAGAGTGCGGATCAGATTTGTCAGACAGCCCCGACTGGGGAAATGACTACGATAACGATTTGAACTACGACGATACAGAAGAGTTCGGATACGCCGACGACGACTATTTTGACTGAATGCAAGTGGGCGCTTGCATTCGAAAAACCTTATATGCCATCCTTTAAAGACTTGATAGTGATGGTGATATTATGTTAGGTTTAGGAAACACCAAATACGATGAAAGCATTAAAGAAATTCCAAGCGACGATTCTTATCCTATGGTATCAATACTCTTTTCCAAAGACAACGGGATAGATGTCAATGCGCTGTCACTTACAGTCCTTGAGCTTATAAACAGGAATCAGATCAGATGCGACATCGATTTGGACGATTCATATGAGGTTGGAAATAATCTCACTCCAGATGACATGGAAATCATGAAAGGGATAACACTCCGAATCGCAAACAAGGGAGAGCTCAAGACTTCCGAGTCAGCAGCCATCAACCTTCTAAAGAACCTGAACAAGGGAAAGAAATTCAACCTGAAGGCAATGGCAAAGCAGACCAACAATCATTCCATTGCAAACAAGTTCGAAAGGGACTTCAATGATTTCATAAAAGCCCTTAAAAAGGAAAACGCCTATGACGGTGAAAACTACACAGACATCCTTAAAGGAGGCAAACTTACCCGAAAAGGAAATGAACTCAAAAATCAATGGAAAAATTACAGAGATTACCTTAAATCCAAGGATTTAACAGAAAAATATCCTCCTGAGTCTGCAGAGGAAAGTTCAGCACAGATTCTCTATGCGGCATGCTTTGACGTTGAGCGTGAAGCACTGAAAGCCAGAGAAAACAACACTTCCATAACAGATTTCATAGACAAGGACGGATACAAATTGTTAAACATCATATTCAACAATGCCTTGTTGAACGTTACCGAAAAACGTAAAGATGACGGAATATTCTATGGCGTCAATGACAAGTACACTGTTCCGGGAGCATAATAATTCTCCCAACTTTTTTTAAAACAAGCAATCAATGTACATATACATATATTGTTTCATTAACCTTTTTGAACAAATTCATTTACTCAAACAAATGACAAATTATTCAACTATTTTTTCAAACATCCATCAGAATATTAATGTGTTTCGTTTATTATTCAGCCAGTATTTTTTGTGGATGAAATGTCAACATTGATCTGCACATCATTTCACGCCAACGAAATCCTGGACATACGGTATCCTGCCCAATATGTAAATCAGACCCAGTGATCCGAAAAATGCTGCAAGCAACAGAATGACGTATACTGTAGGCATTGGTATTGTACTGTTTTGGGCAAGCTTTCCGAAAAAATGGATGAACATGCAGTGTGTTAGATACATTCCATAGCTGCATGATGCCACTGCTGTTATGAATATCTTGAAATATTTGTTCGGGTTCTTCAAATGTTCGCTGGTTTTGAATAGGCAGAACACACCTGTAACTTCAATAATCAATAGGATTGAGTATCTGTTGAATCTGAAAAGCGGATCGGTGGCCAAAACATCATATGAATAGTACAGCATTATAAACATAGGAATTATAATCATGAGTATGGCAACAAGCTTATGGTTGAACACTTCCCTTTTCGTATGCCTCAGGTAGTATCCCAATACCACAAGGGCTATTGGACTTGAGAAATATGAGAGCTTGACCGGACAGTCCATCATTAATGTATAATCGAATATGGTATTGATAACCCAAAAGACCAGGAAGTACTCGGCTTCCCACAATTCTGAATTGGCAAGCCACCTGTTGAATATGGGCATGATGAGATATGTTCCCAAAATCATCCAGAAAAACCAGTAGTGAGAAAAACTCGGTGATTCGCATATGAACGTATTATAAATTGTAGTCAGTATGCTTTGAATGCTGAAATCATTAACGAAAGCAATTTGCGGAATGAAATATGTTGCTGTAATCATTATTAATGTACCTGCAATTGCCCAAAATGCGAAAGGTTTGATGATTCTTGGCAACCGCTTGGCTAAAAAGTCCTTTATTTGCCAATCACGACCAAGGGACAGCGCACCGGACAGCATTTAAAATAAGGAAACACCAATTCTGAATGAATTGTTTGTAAACATTTCCCAAAAGCCCAATGGAGTATAAAACATTGGTGTTGTGAATATTGTAATTTTCGGTATGAATCCGTTTACATGTATGATGACCACGCACAATATTGCCATTGCACGCAATGCATCAAAATAAAATATGCGCTTCGATTTTGTTTTAGTAGTCATGATATCAGTGTATTTTTGTAATATTAATTATTAATTAATATTTTAACCCTATTTAAAGTTTATCGCTTTTATTGGCAATTTTAAGGACAATTACAACATAAATTGTATATAAAACTAATCTAAATTATATTTAAAGAAATTTATAATACAATTATTTAAACCAGTACTGGCTGGCCAACATGAAAATGTTGGAAGAGATGATACTTTCGAATTGCGTGAGCGAAACTTGGTGAACAAAACCGATACATGCTGCAGGTTGACAAAGGAATTTTGCATTAATAACATTTAAATATCATAACGCACAAGCTATTCACAAGGTGATAATATATGTATATAACAATACAACCATTCAACAATATGCACGGCTCAAAACCGCTTAAGCTTGAAGGACTCGTCAGGCTTGTCAAGGAGCCGGACAACAAGTATGATACCGAAGCGATAGCCTGTGAAATGAGATATTTTGGAAAAATTGGCTATGTGGCAAACAGCACCAACACCGTCGTCATTGGATCCATGAGTGCCGGAAGGCTATACGACAAAATCAACGACGAGTACTTCGCCAAAATCAAATTCATCACAGGTTCCATTGCACTGGCAAGGGTTCTCACATCAGACGAATACGTTGCAGAGGTGGAAAACCCCGAAAGCGACATACACTATCTCTCAGACAACCTGGGAAAGATAGACATTGATTTTATTAAGAAAAACATCAGGGGTGAAGCAGATGATGCTCAGCTATGAACTTCTCGGCGAGCAGGTACACAAAAACGTTGCAGTCATCCCAATCAAAACCCCAATAAGCCACAAGGTCGATTTGCTGACCCTTAAAAAGGGCTTTGAGCTGGGTCTTGTCAATGTCAAGGAATGCGAACAGTCAACAGTCAACACAATAATCGTTGAAAACAAGTCCGTGGCTCCCCTTCTTCTGGTTGACGGGGAAGAAATCGTTGGAGGAGACCAGAATCGAATAATGGATGCAACCATCCTTATTGCTCCTCAAAGCGAGATGAAGGTACCTGTCAACTGTACCGAGCATGGAAGATGGAGATATGTAAGCGACTTCAAGCAATCCCAGAACATTGCAAACTACACAACACGCCTTGCAAAGCACCACGCATACAGAAGCAAAGGCAATGTTCAAAAGGCGGTTTGGGATTCAATTGACGATCTTGAGATGTCAAGGTCTTTTTCATCCCCTACCCAGGCAATGTCTGAAAGCTATGAAAATGCAAAGGCCGACCTTAATGAATTTCTGAATGCCTTTGAAGTTGTAGAAGGCCAGACTGGTGTTGCCGTAATGATTGACGGTGAGGTAAAGGGTTTTGAATTGTTTTTAAACAGCGAAATATACAGGGAATACCATGAAAAGATTCTTAAAAGCTACCTCATCAATGCCGAAGTAAACGACAACGTATTTGCAATCGACAGGGGAGTCATCAAAAGCATCATTGAAAATGCATTGAATGATGAATTTGAAGAGGCTAAAAATGAAGGCCTTGAAAGCCGATTCGAGATTAAAAGCAAGGATGGTGTCGGCAGCTTTTATACATACAAAGATGAGCTGATTCACTTGTCCTATTTTGCAGGAAATGATGAAGCATTGCCTGAAAGTGAAAAGAAGATTCATGATGATGTTAGAATATGATTTCTAACCCATCACTATTTTTTTAAAGCAAGAAATTTATTTGATTGAAAAAAGATAATTGATTATTATGAAAAAGGTTTAAATCACTATTCTCAAAACTACCATTCAAAAGGATCTTGCCGAGGAATTTGGTGTTGAAGGCCTTACAACATGCCCTCTGATGAAGGAAGGTGAAGTCTACTATGCAGATTATGCCAAGCCGGATGGATTTTGCGATGAGGCCTGGTAAGCAATATATCAGTACGTATTTGCCCTTGCACATGGCGTTCAGGATTTATGGTACTATCAGGATTGGATTAAAACACCCGGCATTGCAATAGTCTCATGCAATGACGGCTTAAGGCCAGTAATCATGAAGCTGGAGGCAACAGACATCGAATCCACTGCAGGTGACTGAAATGCCGACATGCCCCAATTGCGGCGCTTACGTTCCTTTGGGAGAATCAATGTGCAGCTGCGGCACCAGCTTCAGATATGATGAAGATGAAGATGATGATTTCTATTCCGATTTCCAAATTGAAGGAAGACGGAATGAAAATCCATACAAATATGATTTTTTCAATCAGCTGCATCATGAGTTCGCACCGTCCGATCTGATTGACAACATGTACAGTGAGCTCATCAACCTATTAAATAAATTAGACGCTGAACTGGATAGCGTGAGCATCTACAAGACCGCCACCTTTTTCAAGATTGTTAAAAAAATCCAATACTATGATGCCATCATGAGAGCCCATTTTGACATGTCAAATGCCCCTAACGAAATCGTTTTAGACCGGACCGCCGTAACTCCGGATTTCACCAAGCTTTATCAAAGTGAAGAAATCAAAAAGCTGATAAAGGACTCGCAAAAGGAATTGGATTCCATATTTTTCCATTTCAAAATGGCCCTTAATGATTATGAAGTGATAGTTTACGCTGTTTTTGAAGACAGAGGATACATGATTGATTTTGACAACATGGAATTACTCGAATAGCTTAGCATCAATCTTTCTTTAAGAATACATCATTTTAAATAGAATATCTTAAAAGGCTGATTGTTCAAACTAATAGCATGGACAATATAGACTGGTTTAGATTTGAAGACAAGGATTGGGATTTTCCATTTTACAAAAAAAATCCTCCAATTTCAAAAAGGGGATGGATTGCCCTATTTTTTGCATTGTTAATAGGCACGCTTCTGATTTCAGATTCAATTATCGTGTCTTTGATATCATGCATGATATTGCTTCTGCCTGTGCTTTATTTTTTGAAGTGGGATTATAGGGCCATTTTTCGGATGCCTAAAGGGAAGGACGTTGCCCTTGCAGTAGCCCTTTTTGTCGGATACATGATATATGCAATAGTCATGTCTGTTCTATTGGGACCTGCAGGAATAACCAGTCCCGGAACTATTGAAGAAAGCTCAGTAACAGTGATGTCGACATTATCACTTGTATTTTCCATGATGAGCGAGGAAATGATAAAGTTCATTCCTTTCATGTTCTTTTTGAGGTTGTTTTACAAATACACGGACAAGCGTAAGCTCTCGGTAATCGCATCAGTCCTTATAGTTATGATGTTTTTCGCGTCCATGCATGCGTACAATCTTCAAATGTTCATATTTGCAATATTCGTTCAGGGATTCGGTTCCATATTTGAATTTTTCGGATACATCAAGACCAAAAACATATGGATTCCATACATTACCCATATGTGCACCGATGCTTTCATTTACATAACCATACTGCTCGGATTATAATATATTTGCAAGATTATTCATTATATCTTAAAAGATGAAAAAAATTTTTGAACAATCATTTAAATATTATGAACATATATTTTTTTACATAATTGTGGAGGAAAAATATGGCTGAAGCATATGAATATCTAATTGGAGGAATTCTTTGTCTGATAATTTCAGTGGTAGCATCCATCATGCAGAACAGAATTTCAGCACCAAGCCTTGTAGGAATTGGACTCTTTGTCTATGGAGTATACAAAACAATCCAAGCCAGAAACAAGAATGAAGAATAAGATGGCCATTCATCCACTCATTTAATTAAAAATCAGATTACTTTTTAAAAGTACATATACATCTATTTTAAATTGATTTCCATCTGGGCTAGATATCCTAAAAATGTTGTTATCAGCAAGGTTATTACAACCATTGAAGCAATATTCAAAGGATAATTGGGAATCAATAATCTTTGGGGAAACATAATGAAAAATATAAACTCCAATATCAAATAGACTACACCGAATACGACTCCTGCAAGAATGCCCTCATCCACTTCATTTTCATCAATATTTCTGATGTAGAGTATTCCAAAAAATCCGGTTACAATAATTGAGATTATTGTAAATACTATATTGAAATATGGATGATTATCATGGAAAATCGGATTGAAAATACCCTGGAGAACATGAGTCACTACCCATATCAACACACCATAAATTATTGCCAATTTCAGTTTCATATTCCCAACCTAAAAAGAATTTTAATATTGTCTATGATTTTGAAATATTAAATAGTTTCGTTTAGAATATATGCCTGAAACAAACATGAATTGGAATCATTTTTTTAAAAGAGAAATCTGACTAACAGTTTAAATAGGAATATGGCCAAATATATATTACAAAGATTAAGGGGATTTTTCATGAACAAAAAAATCAAGATAGGGATTATCCTGTTTCTTATAGTATTCATTGGAGGCTTTTTTGTATATGCCCAATTCTATTACCATGCTGAAAAGACCGCAACAGATTATCTGAATGGAACGGACGATGTCAATGTTACAAAAATCTCCAATGGACTGTTTTTGGACGGATACGGAAACAACACCACAATAATATTCTATCCAGGAGCAAAGGTGGAATATACATCATATCTTCCCCTTTTCACAAATCTGGCAAGCAAGGGAATTGACTGTTATCTTGTCGAGATGCCATTCAATCTGGCATTCTTTGGAACAAACAGCGCCGATGATATTATCAAGAATTCAAGCTATCAACATTATTTCATGGCAGGCCACTCATTAGGCGGTGCAATGGCAGGATTATATGTAAACAGCACATCAAACAGCATAAGCGGTCTGATATATCTCTCATCCCACCTGCCAAAGGAAATACATGTACCAGTACTGTCAATTAGAGGCACAAATGATGGAGTCATCAATTTGACAAGCTATAATCAGGCCAAAACACTTGTGAAAAACAATTTCACAGAAATAATAATCAATGGAGGAAACCATGCCCAGTTCGGATATTATGGAGTCCAATCCGGAGACAATCCCTCAAACATCACTCCTGAAAGCCAGCAGAACCAGACTGCAGATGCAATAATCAGATTCATCAATGAAAATACCTGAATATACAATGAATTAAAAAAATGAAATGAACCGATTAAATCGGCTACATTAAAAAAACCAAATAATGAATTAATCAACGAGATTATCTATTTTTTCAAAAAGTTCAGAGTAGCTTTTAAAAAGATTCCTGAATTCATCGTCATTTTTAGACATCAAAATCATATTAAGCTGATTTTCCTTTTCAATGACATTTACCTGATTATCACCATCAGATGCATCGACAATCAATGATTTGATTTCATTGTATTTGTCTTCAGTAAGGTTATGCCTCCTGTGATGGCTAAGCATATCCATTGCATGAATAAGACCATTATCCTGCCTGTCGATGCATGAAGACATTTTGATTTTGGTGATCATATAGTAAGGGGCTTCAATTTTATCACGGCGAAGCACGATTGAAATTTTTGATATCACATGGTCGTCGATGCAGTTTTCATTGATATATCTAATCAGTTGAAACTGTTTGATGTTGGCACTGTTGTTCATGAAATTCATAGTAATATATTATTTTTACAGATATTTAATATATGAGCCTAACTTCTTAATATTAAATCAAAGCATTAGATTTGGCCTTTCAATTCCCCATCGTCCAAAGTTCTTATGTGCATGATTACTTTTCTGGTTACGGGATATGCCAAGAGTTCATATAAAACCTTAAAGACTATCTGACAGCAAATCATTGTCAATATCAAATCATTCGGTAAAACGCCGACAAACGAAATTGAGATAAACATGATGGAATCAACAGTTTCACCTATTGCAGTGCTGAGTATGCAGCGTACAAACAGCTGGTCATTGTATCTCTCTTTCAACTTAACCAAAACTTTTGAATTCAGTATATTGCCCAGCATATATGAAATGAGCCCCGCAATGAATAGCCGTGGAGTTGTTGAAAGAAGCATTGCAAATGCAGGTGCATTCGGACTGCTTGAAGGAAATGCCATTGCAATATGATACAGGACAATTGCAATAATATTGATTATGAAACCAAGGTAGATAACATCCCGGGTCATTTTATATCCGTAAATTTCAGAGAGAATATCATTTATAATGAACAATACCGGAAACGTCAATATTGAACATGGCAGAGCTATAAATTCAAATTCCAATGTTTTGGTAGCCAATATATTGGAAACTATTATTGAAGCACAGAATATTCCCATCAGATATGCTTATACTCTTGTTTTGGTAATATTTTCAAACATAATCACAAATCCTTTTAATATAATATTTACTTTACATTTGCCATTTTAACTATTTTTCCCTTCACAAAAAAATTTATATAAAAATTTAACATACAATAATATGAGTGTATTCAAAAAGTTTAAATATATTGAAAACTTTATTTTAAATAACTTGAAAACTTTTTAAAAAAAAGTGATATGATGAAAATAACCTTTATTAATCCTCCCCAAACAAACTCAAAATACAAGTTTTTAGGTGTTGTAGCCCCATCTCTTGGAATCGGATATATGGCAGCGGTCCTTGAGAAAAACGGATATGACGTTGATGTCATTGATGCCAGTGCTCTTGAGTTGACCTATGATGAAATAGGCGAGGAAATTTTAAAAAGAGACCCGGATATAGTATCAATCAGCGCATTGACACCTACCATAGGAGTTGCACTGGATTCCGCCGATAAGATAAAGCAGGTAAAACCGGATACAGTTGTGGTATTGGGAGGATATCACCCTACCTTTGAATACAAAAGCGTTCTTGAGGAAGAAAGCGTCGATGTTGTTGTAAGGGGAGAAGGGGAATATACCCTATTGGAACTTGTTCAGACAATCGAAAAGCATGGTGATTTGAAAACGGTCCAGGGATTGGCATTTCACGATGAAAATGACGGTTCATTGGTATTGACTCCTGACCGGCCTGTCGTGCAGAATCTGGATGAACTGCCGTTTCCGGCATTCCACCTATTTCCAATGGAAAAGTACAGAATCCTCAATATCACTACCAATGTTGCAACAATAATCACCACAAGGGGATGCCCTATGCAGTGCTCATTCTGCTCATCAGCTGCGCTTCACGGGAACAAATTAAGGAGAAGATCATATTCCAATGTCGTTGATGAAATTCAGATGAGGCTTATGGAGGAAAACATAGACACAATCGCATTTATGGATGATACATTCACATTAAACAAAAGGTTCGTCTATGACTTCTGCCGTGAAATAAAAAGACGCAACCTTAAGTTCTGGTGGGGCTGCACCTCAAGGGTGGATACCCTGGATGAGGAGCTTTTGCAAACCATGAAGGATGCAGGCTGCATAACCATTTTCATAGGCGTTGAAAGTGCAGACCAGCAAACACTTGATAAGATGAACAAGAACATCACAGTCACCAAAACCGAAAATGCATTTAAGCTTGCCCGAAAAGTCGGAATCAGAACCATAGCTTCATGCGTAATCGGAATGCCTGAAGACACCCGTTCAAGCATTCAAAGGACCATCGACTATGTTAAAAAGCTGAATCCGAATTATGCCCTCTACAGTCTGGCCACACCATATCCCGGAACCAGATTTTATAACGAAACATTCAAGAAGAATCTGATAAGCATTACTGACTGGTCCAAGTACACCCTTTTAAATCCTGTGCTGGAAACTGTTGACTGCACAAGCAAAGAGCTTAGAAGCATACAAAAGAAAGCCTTCCTTAAGTTCTATTTGCGTCCGACATATCTTATCCGACAGGTTTCACAGGACGGATTTGTTCTTTTAAAAACCATTTTAAGTGTTTCAAAAACAATACTTAAAAAGCAGACCAACGGAAATACCGATTACAATAAAACAAATGTCAATAAGGGAAAATAATAGGGCATTCAATGGAATAATACCCAAAAAATAAGCTATACTATTTCGGAACAGAAATCTTCAACCAATTCAGGACTGAAATACTCTTCATATGGATCTTCACCACTATCCAATTGTCTGATTTTTTCTATTTCCTTTTTATTTAATTTGAAATCAAAAATATCAATGTTTTCCTTCATTCTATGAGGTTTAATTGATTTGCATGAAAATGGAATGTCTCTGTCTATCAGACATCTGAAAATCACCTGTGCAGTGGTTTTGCCGTATTTTTCTGCAATATCTACAAGAATAGGATTGGTAAAGAGGTTGTTCTCTCCATCACCCAGCGGACCCCAGCTTTGATGAGCCACTCCCAACTTTTTCATCATTTCATTTGGCTCATACTGCTGGTAGAATGGTGATGTTTCAACCTGGTTAACCTGTGGAGTGACATCGTTATGCATATCCAAGTCCAAAAGGCGGGCAGGGTCAAAATTGGAAACTCCTATGGACAGTGCTTTTCCTTCCTTTTGCAAATCCTGAAGTGCCCTGTATGACCCATAATAATCTCCAAATGGTACATGAAGAAGTAATAAATCAAGATAATCGGTTTGCAAATCTTCCAATGATTTATTTACTGACTTTATTGTCTTATCATAACCGAAATTGCTCACCCAAACTTTGGTGGTCAAATACAGATCATCCCTTGGAATTTCGGATTCGCTGATTGCCTGGCCAACTTCCTTTTCACTATAGTAAACCTGCGCATTATCAAATGATGTATAACCAACATCCAATGCATCAAGCACTGCCTTTTTTGTGTCTTCAGGGTTGATGTCAAAAACACCAAAACTAATAAATGGAATTTTTTCGTTATTGTTTAATTTCTTGAAATCCATTGTTTTATCTCCATAATTATCAATATTCTAATTTATACATTTTCTAATTATTTAATTTTATTTGTAAAAAGTCTTATATTTGTTTAATCTGAAGAGATTCAAATTCCTTTCTCATACAGACAACCTTATCATCATCCCTAAATTGTCCGAAATTATCTATCAATTCATAATTCAGCTTTTCGTATAATCCTATTGCAGCGTGATTGTTTTTGCCGGTTACCATATATGAATATCTGAAATTCCTCTCCATCACCGATTTTTCCAACTGCACAATCAGATTATATGCAATTCCTCTTTTTCTATATTCCTTTTTAACATATACTCTTTTAAATTCAACTGAAACATTGTCAAAAATCCTATAGCTGGCACATGCAATTGGTGTGCCATTATCCAATGCCAATAGGACAACATGAGGATTTTTAAACTCATTATAGTTATTGTATTTTGACAGCTCATCGCCGATGCGTTCATAATATCCTCGGTCAAGCTCATCCACAAGCTTCAGAAATCTTTCGTCCTTTTCGTCGCTAAAAACAGTATCCATGTTACTCATCCAATATATTTACCTTCAACCCAATAACTAGTTTTTGGCTGAAATCTTTGCTTTGAAGGTGCTTTTCAAAAATATTGAACTACCTCGACTTTGGTGAAGTCGAGGATTCTTACTTCACGGGCTGATACT
>R27__coassemble_531_pt1 | contig 23538 bp, 28 predicted proteins | sample R27__metabat2_low_PE_024 | metagenome-assembled genome bin R27
CGCAAACTGGGTCAATGAATATTTAGGTACAAACATTTGGTAAAACACTATACTTAGCAAATGAGGAATTGATAATGGATTGTGGAAAGTGAAATTTTCCGTAAACATTAGCAATGCGTATCTAAATTTATTTAATATACTTTAAAATAATGTATGCTTAGTTTATTTGTATTATAGTTTTTGTAAATTTGTTAAAAATTAAAATTATTGGATTTTATCCATTTTTTATTTTTTTTTAAGATATTATGTTATCATTTAATGAAAAAATTAAAAGAATTTCACTTGTAGAATTATTGGTGCTTTTCATTGTACTGTGTATATTGATGATAAGTTTTAATTTTTTTAATATTAAATTTAACTCAACATTTTTGTATTTGATTGTTCTCGCCTATTTCATATTTAAGTTAAGAAATTCCTTTAATGAATTGAAAATTGAATTATTAAAGGTATTTTCTAAGGTTTCTTTTAAAACAATCGGATCTGTTGTATTGCTGAATATTTTCTTTTCTTATGGGATGCTGTATTTTTCAAATTTCATTCTTCAAGTTGTTGATTCAAACAGTATTTTCGGTTCTTTTATGAGTTTGAACATTGAATTGTTTGGGATTGTAGGATTTTTATCGGTGGTTTTGCTTTCTCCAGTAGTTGAAGAATTGATTTTTAGAGGCATCTTTTTAAATAAATTGAAGATAATTGTCCCGACTACCTTTGCAATCTTAATATCTTCTCTGCTTTTTGCATCTCTTCATGGTTTTGGAAGCATATTTTCGGCTTTTATATTTGCGGTCTGTATGGCATTACTTTATATGAAGAGCGAAAATATTTTCGTGCCGATTTTTGCTCATTTTTTAAATAATTTGATTGGTGAAAGCGTTTATCATTTGGATTCTTCTCAAATCTTATTTAATAATGATTTGGTTGTTGGAACAATGTCTGTTTTGGCAATTATCTCTTTTGTTTTAATTTTAAAATTCATCTATTCCAATTGGAATAATATTTAAATAATTTAAAAATAAAGAATATTTTAAAGGTGTTTTCATGGATTTAAGAAAAATTGGTGTTTTTCTAATTTTTATTGGGATTCTGATAACTATTGCATTTTTGGATAATGAAAAGATTTTTGTTCCCGCTTTAACAATTACCGTTTTAGGATTTTTTGTTACAGTCGTTGGTTATGTATCTGAAATTAGAAAAAGAAAAATAATCAATGACAAGTTAGATGAAGATGTTGGAACTATTCTTCAGCCATTAATTACCAAATATTCAAATTTAAATAAACAATATCGCAGTGAATTTGAGGGTGAAGAGTATGTCCAAAAGAGGTTGCAGTTAAATAGAGATTTGGAAAAGGAAATTGCTGAAAAATTACCTTATTTGGAAAGCCGAGAAATAAAAAAAATTGTCCTTGAATTCAGTAAAGAACAGGATAAAATCAATTAAATTTTTTTACTAAAATTTTACAATGTACAAAAAGTTACAACAAGGTTTTAAATAGTACATTATATTAAATCTTATATTAGTGATAAAATGTTTTCCCCAAGTATAAAAGAAGTAAAAGAAATAGCAAAAAATGAGGAGTACAAACGCATACCAATATCATATGAATTGTTTTCAGATATTGCAACTCCTATAGAAGTTTTAAGAATTTTAAAAGGCATCAGCAATCACTGTTACATGCTGGAAAGTATAGAGGATGCGGAAAAATGGGGAAGATACAGTTTTTTAGGTTTTGATCCTCTTTTAGAATTCACATGTCAGGACGGTGTTGTTAAAATTAAGGGTGATGCAGATTTCAATGAATTCAATGATGATTTGGTTACAATTGAAACCGATAATCCAAGCGTCATAATTAAGGATTTAATTTTAAAAAATAAATCTCCGAAATTAGATTATCTTCCTCCGTTCACTGGTGGATTCGTTGGTTATTTTGCCTATGATTATATTAAATATTCAGAACCTTCACTTAATTTGGATGCTGAAAATCAGGACCAGTTCAAGGACATTGATTTAATGCTGTTTGATAAGGTGATTGCATTTGATAATTTCAGGCAAAAAATCATTATCATTTCAAATATCAAAACTGATGATTTGGAAAATAATTATAAAAGGGCATGCGACGAACTAAAAGATATTGCAAATCTTATAAAAAATGGTAAAAAAACTGAAATAGAATCCTTAAAATTAAAGTCAGAATTTAAACCAGTTTTTTCACGTGAAAAATACTGCGATATGGTTGAAAAGGCCAAGGATTATATTAAAGAGGGAGATATCTTTCAAGTTGTATTGTCAAACAGAATCGAAGCAGAAATTTCAGGAAGCTTGTTTGATACTTATAGGGTCTTGAGAACTACAAATCCTTCGCCTTACATGTTCTACTTCTCAAGTAATGATGTTGAAATAGCAGGAGCATCGCCGGAAACATTGGTGAAATTGAATGATAAAAATTTATATACCTTTCCACTTGCCGGCACAAGGCCTAGGGGCAAAACACCTGAAGAAGATTTAATGCTTGAAAAAGAACTTTTGGCGGATGAAAAGGAATTGGCGGAACATAATATGCTGGTTGATTTGGGACGCAATGATATTGGAAAAATATCAGAGATAGGTTCAGTAACTGTTGACAAATATCTCTCAATTGAAAGGTTTTCTCATGTTATGCACATTGGATCTACTGTTAGCGGAACATTAAGAAGCGATTTGGATTCTCTTGTGGCTATAGATTCAATTCTGCCGGCAGGGACATTATCCGGTGCTCCAAAGATAAGAGCCTGTGAAATAATTAATGAACTTGAAAATAATAAAAGAGGAATTTATGGAGGAGCTATTGGTTATTTGGATTTAAGCGGTAATATTGACACTTGTATTTCCATAAGAATCGCTTTTGCACGAAATAATAAGGTATTTATCAGGTCAGGTGCAGGCATTGTGGCCGATAGTGTGCCCGATACAGAATTTGATGAATGCATGAACAAAGCAGCTGCAGTTATTAATGCTCTAAAAATTGCTGATGGAGGTTTAGAATGATTCTTTTAATTGATAATTATGACAGTTTTTCTTATAATCTCTTCCAACTGATTGGTGAAGTTAATTCTGATATTTTGGTTTATAGAAATGATAAGATAACTCTTGAGGAGATATCCAAACTAAATCCTGAGTGTATTATCCTGTCTCCAGGACCGGGTAAACCAAAAAATGCAGGAATCTGTGTGGATTTGGTAAAAGAATTTCATAATAAAATACCAATTTTGGGTGTTTGTTTAGGCCATCAGGCAATTTGTGAAGCTTTGGGGGGTACTGTTTCTCATGCAAAAAGATTAATGCATGGAAAATCTTCCAAGATTTCCCTTGATTATGATTTTATCTTTAAGGGATTGCCCTCAGAAATTACAGTAGGCAGATACCATTCTTTAAGTCTGATGGAAGACACAATTCCAGATAGTCTTGATGTTATCTCAAAAGCGAAGGACGATGGTGAGATAATGGCCGTAAAACATAATGAGTATGATGTCTATGGTCTTCAATTTCATCCGGAATCAATTTTAACTCCAGACGGATTAATTATTATTAAAAATTTTATAGAAAAAGTAGAAAAAGGGATTTTATGATTAAAGAAGCTATTTTAAAAGTGTATAAACATGAAAATTTGACTTATGATGAAGCATATCAAACTATGGATGAAATCATGAGTGGTGAGGCAAGTGAAGTTCAAATGAGTGCTTACCTAACTGCAATGTCTATGAAAGGTGAAACAATTGATGAGATTACTGCCTCTGCTGAAGCGATGAGGGCTCATTGTGTGAGACTATTGAACGATAAGGAAGTTTTGGAAATTGTTGGAACAGGTGGTGACGGATCCAACACTTTTAATATATCAACAACCTCTTCAATTGTGATTTCTGCAGCCGGCGTTCCGGTTGCAAAACATGGAAACAGGGCTGCATCAAGTAAATGTGGTGCTGCTGATGTGTTGGAAGAGTTGGGTGTAAATATTAACATACCTCCCGAAAAAAGTTTAAAATGCTTAGAAAAGATTAATTTATGTTTCTTGTTTGCTCAAAATTATCACTTGTCAATGAAGTATGTTGCAGGGGTTAGAAAAGAACTGTCAATAAGGACAATATTCAATATATTGGGGCCTTTGACAAATCCTGCAGGTGCTACTATGCAGGTTTTGGGAGTATACGATAAAGATTTGGTCGAACCACTTACTGAAGTTATTAAAAATCTTGGTGTTAAGTCTGCACTGGTTGTTTATGGTTTGGATGTTATGGATGAAATATCAGTTAGTGACAAAACTTTTGTATGTGGACTTAAAGATGGAAAAACAATGTCTTATGAGATATCTCCAGAGTACTTTGATATGGAATTTTCATCAAAAGAAGATCTTGTTGGGGGAGATGCAAAAGAAAATGCAAAAATCACTCTCTCTATTTTAAATGGTGAAAAAGGACCTAGGAGAAATGCTGTTTTATTGAATTCGGCAGCAGGATTATATGTTGCAGGAAAAGTTGAATCATTAAGAGAAGGCGTTAGTCTTGCAGCGGAAATTATTGATTCAGGAAAGGCTTTAGAACAGCTTGGAAAGTTTATTGAATGCACAAATTGTTGATTATTATGTTGGATGAAATTGTTGAAAAAACTCAGGAAAGATTGGTTGAAGCTAAAAATATTAAATCATTGGATGAACTTAAAAAGGAAGTTTCTCAGATGGAAATTTCAAAAGATTTTCCATTTAAGGAGGTGCTTAAAGACCCTGAAATTGCAATTATTGCTGAAGTTAAAAAGGCTTCCCCTTCAAAAGGAATAATCAGTGAAGATTTTGATTATGTAAGCATTGCAAAGGAATATGAATCTGCAGGTGCATCTGCCATTTCAGTTTTAACAGAACCTTACTTTTTTAAGGGTTCAAATGATTATCTAAAAGAGATTTCCGAAAACGTTTCAATTCCTATTTTAAGAAAGGACTTTGTCATTGATGAATATATGGTCTGGGAAGCTAAATTGCTTGGAGCTTCTGCAGTGCTTTTGATAGTGTCCATATTGGATATTGTTCAATTAAAGAAATTTTTAGATTTGGCTCATGATTTGGGCCTTTCAGCTATTGTTGAAACTCATGATGGTGATGAAATCAGAACTGCAATGAATGTTGGTGCAGAAATTATTGGCGTAAACAATAGGAACCTCAATGATTTTAGCGTAGATATTGATAATAGTATCAGTCTACGTAGATGCGTAAGTGATAATATAGTATTTATTTCTGAAAGTGGCATTAAAACAAAAGAAGATGTTAGTAAATTAAAAGAAAATAATGTCGATGCAGTTTTAATTGGTGAAACTTTAATGAAAAGTGATGATAAAAAATCTTTAATTTCGGAGTTGAAGAATGGTTAAAATCAAAATCTGTGGACTTAAGAGATTGGAGGATATAGACATTGTTAATAAATATAAACCTGATTATATAGGTTTTGTCTTTGCAGATTCAAAAAGAAAGGTTTCTCATAAATTAGCATCAGAAATGAAACGCAATTTAAGTCCTGATATTGTGTCTGTTGGGGTTTTTGTAGATGCCGATGCTGATGAAATCATAAAGTTATTCGATGAAGGCGTTATTGAAATTGCTCAACTTCATGGTAGTGAAAGTGAAGATTATATTAGGAATTTAAAAGAAAATACAAACTATGAACTGAAAATAATTAATGCAATTGAAATGTCTGATGAAAAAGACTTGATGGAATATGACAATTCAATTTCTGATTATCTATTGCTTGACAGTGGTAAGGGTAGTGGAAGAACTTTTGACTGGGATCTAATACGAAATGACTTAAACAAAGACTTCTTTTTAGCTGGTGGAATTAATATTTCAAATATATCCAAAGCTATAGATGAATTTAAACCTTATGCAATAGATTTAAGTTCTAGTGTTGAAACTGATGGATTTAAAGATGAATATAAAATCAAAGAGATTATGGAGGTAATACGTTGAGTAATGGAAGATATGGTGAATATGGTGGCCAATACATCTCTGAAACATTAATGAATGAGTTACTTTACTTGGAAGAACAATACAATTATTATATTAATGACCCGGAATTCGTAGATGAGCTAAATACATTATTGGAGGAATATGCCGGAAGACCTTCTTTATTGTATTATGCTAAAAGAATGACTGAAGACCTTGGCGGAGCCAAAATTTATTTAAAGCGTGAAGACTTGAACCACACTGGCGCTCATAAAATCAATAATGTATTGGGCCAGGTATTGCTTGCTAAAAAAATGGGTAAGACAAGAGTAATTGCTGAAACGGGTGCTGGGCAGCATGGAGTAGCTACTGCAACTGCTGCTGCATTGCTTGATATGGAATGTGAAGTGTTTATGGGGGAAGTGGATACCAAAAGACAAGCACTCAATGTTTACCGTATGGAATTGTTGGGTGCAAAGGTACATTCAGTAAAATCCGGAACCAAAACACTAAAGGATGCTGTAAATGATGCATTTAGAGATTGGATTGCACGTGTTCATGATACAAATTATGTGATTGGTTCTACTATGGGACCACATCCATTTCCAATGATTGTAAGAGATTTTCAGGCTGTGATTAGTGCTGAAGCTCGTGAACAATTTCTTCAAAAAGAAGGAAGACTGCCAAATGCTGTTATTGCATGTGTAGGTGGTGGAAGTAATGCGATGGGAGCATTCTATAATTTTATTGATGATGAGGATGTAAGATTAATCGGATGTGAAGCGGGTGGAAAAGGAATTGACACTCCTTATAATGCAGCGGCTTTAACAAAGGGTAAAATCGGCATCTTTCATGGAATGAAATCTGTTTTTAATCAGGGAGAATATGGCCAAATTGCACCGGTATATTCAGTTTCAGCAGGTCTTGACTATCCTGGTGTAGGTCCTGAGCATGCATATTTAAGAGATAGTGGTAGGGCAGAATATGTTCCTGTTACTGATGAAGAAGCTGTTAATGCATTTGAATACCTATCAAGAATGGAGGGGATTATTCCAGCTATTGAAAGTGCGCATGCAGTTGCTTATGCTATGGAAATTGCTCCAAAAATGAATAAGGATGATATTATAATGATTTGTCTATCTGGAAGGGGTGACAAGGATGTACGATCAATTGCAGAATATAGGGGAGTTGATTTAAATGAGTAAGATTGCTAATGCATTCAAAAATGGAAAAGCATTTATCGGATTTTTGACTGCTGGAGACCCAAGCATAGAAAAAACAGTTGAATTCATATTGGCTATGGAAGAAGCAGGATGTGATTTGATAGAAATAGGCATTCCATTTTCAGACCCTATGGCAGAAGGTGTTGTAATTCAGGATGCAAATGTGCGTGCATTAAAACACAATACAACAACCGATGATGTTTTTGATATAGTAAAAGCGGTTCGCACTAAAAGTGATGTTCCCCTGGTATTCCTGACTTATATTAATCCTGTTTTCTTTTATGGTTATGAAAAATTCTTTAAGAAATGTAATGAGTTAGGTGTTGACGGCATTATCTCTCCTGATTTGCCTTATGAGGAAAAAGGGGAAATTGTCGATATTGCCCGCAAAAATGATGTTGATGTTATATCATTAATTGCTCCAACTTCCAAAGAAAGAATTCAAAAGATTGCCTGTGATGCAAGTGGTTTTATTTATGTGGTTTCATCATTGGGTGTAACAGGAATGAGATCTGAAATAAAAACAGATTTAAAGTCAATTTTAAAAGATATCCGTGATGTAACAGACTTGCCTTTAGCTGTTGGATTTGGTATCAATACTCCTGAACAAGCTAAGAATATCGGTGAAATTGCTGATGGGGTTATTGTTGGCAGTGCTATTGTAAAAATAATTGAGGAACATGGTGAAGATGCAACATCTGTATTGAAAGAGTATGTTTCAAGCATGAAAAAGGCTTGCAATTAAAAATTTCAAATAATGAAAACACTTATTAAATAATAAATATAAAAATATATTCATAATATATAATTTTAACTAAGAGGATTATTTATGTTTAAAGCAGAATTAAGTGATTCTAATATATTAAAAACCAGTTTTGATGCTATTTCATCAATTGTTGATGAAGTACAAATTCAAACTGATAGTGAAGGCATGAGATTAGATGCCTTAGACCGTAGTCACATAACTTTCGTACATTTAGAGTTAAAATCTAGTTTATTTGATGAATATGTTTGTGATGTTCCTGAAAAAATCAACATAGATACTGATGAGTTCATGAGAGTACTTAAACGTGCTAAATCTCAGGATAGGGTTTTAATGTCTGTAGATGATAATAATTTCATCATTACTTTTGAAGGGGACGCTACTAGGACTTTTAAAATTAGATTAATAGATATTGAATATGATAACCCAGTCCCACCAAGTATTGAACACCCAACTAACTTCAAAGTTCGTTTCTCAATCTTAAAAGACAGTATTAATGATATTGATATATTTTCAGACAAAATTATACTTGAAGTTGATGAAGATTACTTTATCGCATCTGCTGACGGTGAATTCGGTGATGCAAGCATCAAATATCTTCACGGTGAAAATATTCAAGAACATGCAAAAGCTTTATTCTCATTGGATAAGATTAGAGAAATGCTTAAAGCAGATAAATTTTCAGAGGAAGCTGAAATTAGTTTAGGTACTGATATGCCATTAAGTTTAACTCTTAATATGGTTACTGGTGACGGTAAACTTAGTTTCTTGCTTGCTCCTAGATTAGAAACAGATGAATAATTTCATTTGTTTAACTTTTTTTTTATTTTAAAAATTTTTTTTAGAGATGGTATTAAGTGGATCAATTTTACAAAACTTTGCGCAGTATTCAGAAAAAAGAAAGGAATAACGGTACCCTTGCTCGTGTAGATGAAACTTTTTACAATGATATGCATGTGTATATGGATATGTTAAAGCAAGAAGCAATTAATGATCCCTTTTCCAAGGCACCTGCAATGCTTAAAGAAGCTCAAATAATTGCTACGGATATTTGTCAGAGAAGAGAAACAAAAATTACAAATTCCGCAGTTTTGAATATTCACAGGTCATATCATCTATTCACTGGCACTCCCCAGTTTGATTTGATTGATACTACTCCTTTAAATTTAACTCCTGAAGAGGAAAAATTTTATTTTTCATTAGTCGACACTTTAAAAAATCATAGGCAAAACATTTCATTGGAAAAATTGGCTGAAGACGAAGAAGAGATTATTGATAAAAAAATAATCAAACCAAAAGAAACACAATCCAATACATTGATTTCTCCAGAGCCTGTCGAAAAAAAGGAAGATGATGAGGTATTGAATAGGTTAGATGAAATTTCTAAAGCCAAACCTATTGTTGGTGAGAAAAGGGAACCTATCGAAAAGCAAATCATCAATTCTCAAAATGCAATTTCAAAAAAAGAATCGGTTAACATACCTAAAGCGAATAAACCTCAAAATAATGATATTGAAGAAAATCCCAATGCTTTAGATGAAAATGAAGAATTTTATGATTTTGAGGCCAAAAAAATTGCTAAGGAAACAGAACTTGTTACAATGTTGGTTTTTGATGAAATTGGTGCTATTGTGGGTGTTGATGAAAAAGTTTATGGTCCTTTCATGCCTCAGGATTTGGTAACCTTACCTTTGATAAATGCCAAAATATTTTTTAAAAATCGCAAGGGTAGACAAGTTAAAATTTAGCAGTTTGGGATTAACTTTAAATAACTTGATAAATATATATAATGAATGTATCTATTTGTGATATTAAAAAATTATATTTTTTTATAATTTGGATTTTTGCTGTCTGTAGACTTGATGCGTTACAATGCAGTTTTAATCTCTAACGTTTTCTAATAAAATTTGAGTTTAGATAAATTCATGGATAGGTTTACAATGACTTATTAATACGGTGAAAAAATGAAAATACCAAAAGAAAAAAGAACATACTGTCCTCACTGTAAAAAACACACTATGCATGAGGTACACACTGCTAAAAAAAGAAAAGCTAGTGAATTAACTTGGGGACAAAGACAATTCAGACGTGTAACTGCTGGTTACAGAGGTTATCCAAGGCCTTTACCTGCTGGAAACAAACCTGTTAAAAAATTAGACTTAAGACTTAAATGTAAAGAATGTGGTAAATCTCACATTAAACAATCTTTCAGAACTGGAAAACCAGAATTTGTAGCAAAATAGGTGATTAACATGGTTAGTAAAGGAAGAGGAAACTTTTTAAAAGTTAAATGTTTAGATTGTGACAATGAACAAATAATCTTTGATCGTGCAGCTTCTGACGTAAAATGTATTATTTGTGGTAAAACCCTTGTCAAATCTCGTGGTGCTAAAGCTAAAATCACAGCACACATTGAAAAAGTTTTAAACTAGATTTCTAGTTTTCAACTTATTTTTTACTATTTTTTATAATTTTTATTTAATGTTGGTGAGAGTATGGTAAGAAAAAGTCAAGAATGGCCTGATGAAGGGGAACTTATTGTCGGTACTGTTTACAAAGTTCTTAATTATGGGGCTTTTGCTAAATTAGAAGAATATCAGGGCAAAGAAGCTTTTATTCATATTTCTGAAGTATCTTCTGGTTGGGTTAAAAATATCAGAGATCATGTAAGGGAAAACCAAAAAATCGTTTGTCGTGTTCTCAGAGTAAATCCTAAGAAAGGGCATGTGGATGCTTCTTTAAAAAGAATCCGTGAAGATCAAAGAACTAAAAAAATCCAACATTGGAAAATTGAACAAAAAGCTGAAAAATTTTTAGAATTATCTGCTAAATCTTTAGGTAAAACTTTAGATGAAGCTTATGATGAAGTAGGTTATGAACTTATGGACATCTTTGGGGATGTTTATGGTGCTTTTGAAACTGCTGCTGATGAAGGTGCAGAATCACTTACTGAAGAAGGAATCCCTCAAGATTGGGCTGATGCTATTACTGAAGTAGCTAAAAAGAATATCACTCCTCCTGAAGTTCATATTAGTGGTTATGTTGATATTGAAACTTTCGTGCCAAACGGTGTTGAAGTCATTATTTCCGCTCTCAAAGCCGCTGAAGACAACGGTGATGAAGAGGAAGAAATTAAAGTTCAATGCGTTGGTGCACCAAGATACAGAATCACTGTCAAATCCACTGATTATATTTTAGCTGAAAAAGCTCTCAAAGCTGCTGCTGACAGATGTATTGCAGTTGTTGAAGAATCTGAAGGAAATGGTGCTTTCTTAAGAGAGTTAGATAATTAGATTTTTATGAATATGAAAATGAATAAATGTCCCGATTGCGGAATTTATACTTTAAAAGATGCTTGCCCAAAATGTGGCGGGCAACTTAAAGTTATTTATCCTCCAAAATTTTCTGTTGAAGATAAATACGGTAAATATCGTCGTATATTAAAAAAAGAAGCAATGAAGGAGAAATAGGATATGGACGTTACAGAAATAATTACTTTAGAAGAAATAGAATTAAATAATCCTATTTTTATAGAAGCATTACCTGGTATTGGTCATGTTGGTAAGTTGGCTGCCGATCATATGATAGATGAATTGGGAGCTACAAAATTTGCTGAAATCTATTCTCCAACCTTTCCACCTCAAGTTCTTGTTAAAGAGGAAGGCATTATCGGTAATATGATTAATGAATTATATTATCTTAAGGAAGTTGGTGAAGATAATTTGGATTTAATTATTCTTGTTGGTAATACTCAAGCTCTAACTCCGGAAGGTCAATATTTGATGTGTAAAGATATTTTGGATTATGTCGGAAAATTCGATATAAATAGAATTTTTACATTAGGTGGGATGGCTACTGGTCAACCTGTTGAAATTCCAAAGGTTTTAGGAGCGGCTACTCATGAAGAGGATATTGAATTATTAAAAGAAGCAGATATTGAGATTAGATCTAATGATGGCGGCATTGTCGGAGCTTCCGGACTCTTTTTGGGTTTGGCTGTTCGTCAAGGAATTCATGGATCTTGCCTTATGGGTGAAACCCCAGGTTATTTCATTGATGCTGAATCTGCAGAAGCTATATTAAACAAACTTTCATATTTACTTAATTTTGAAATCAACGTTGATAAATTAGAAGAAAGAGCTGAAGAAACCAGACAAATGATTGCTAAAGCTCAACAAATGGAACAAGATTTAATAAATAAGGCTAATGCTGGAACTGCAGATGATTTAAGATATATTGGATAATCAATATATCATTTTTTAACTTTTTTTTTTAGATTATGAATGTTATTGTTGTGCCCGATGCGGCAATGATTGTTATTCCATTAATAGAAAAAAATGGACATTCTTATTTGTCTCCCTCAGACTTTTCCAAATATGACAATATGGACATTTGTGAGGGTAATTTAACTTATGACAACTTATTGCATACATATTCTTCAAGTGAAATTCCTTCTGGAATAAGGGGGAGGCTTTTTTTGTTGTCTCGGGTTTTGAATAATGCTGATGCAGCGATTATTATAGGAAAAAGGCCAAAAAATTACATTAAAATGTATAATGCTTTAAATGATTTGATATTGTTTGGGGGAAATGCCTGCAATAACGCCCATAGCATTACTGTCAAGATGGTTGAGGATTTGGGCATTCCAACATTAAAACTTGCATATCCAACAAATCAAAATCAGTTAATTGATTTGATTAACAAGACTAACTCATTTTTAAAGGACTTGAACCCTTATTCAGACTCTGTTAATGAAGATGGGCTAACAGTTGATTTTAAACTAAAAGAGGATAAATATCCGATTGAAGATGTTAAAAGCATTTTAAATAAGTTAATATAATATGAATTATAATTTTTAAACATGTTAGTAAATGCAGATTTTCATGTTCACAGCTGTTTTTCATCAGCATCATCAAAAGACATGTTAATAAAGAATATGGCTCCAAAATCTAAATTAAAGGGTCTTCAGCTTTTAGGAACTGGGGATGCGTTCCATCCAGGTTGGTTAAATATAATTGAAGAAAGCACTACTTATTCGGGAGACGGAATATATACTGCTGATGGAACGGACTTTGTTTTGACATGTGAAGTTGAAGGAAAACATAGAATCCATCATTTAATCATCATTCCAAACATTGAAATTGCAAGAGAATTATCTGAAAAGTTGGTATCAAAAAATAAGAATAGTGATGGTAGGCCAAGAACAGGATACTTGGGAGCTGAACTTTTGGAAATGGTTAGGGAATATGACTGTTTGATTGGTCCGGCACATGCATTTACTCCATGGACTGGTATGTATAAATCCTATGATAGTATTTTTGATTGTTATGAGAAAAGACCTGATTTTGTTGAATTGGGCTTGTCTGCAGACACGTTTATGGCTGACAGGATTAGAGAACTTAAAGATTTTCCATTTTTGACTAATTCCGATGCGCATTCTCCATGGCCTCATAGGTTGGGCAGGGAATTTAATGCATTGGAACTCAAAGATATTTCATTTTCTTCGATAAAAAATTCAATAAAGCACAATAAGATTCAGGCAAATTATGGTCTTGTGCCAAATCTTGGAAAATATCATATGACTGCATGTACAAGATGCTTTAAAATAATAGATCCTGAAGTTGCAAAGGAAAATAAGATGAAATGTGATTGTGGTGGAAGGATAAAGAAAGGTGTTGATTTTAGAATATCTGAGATTGCTGATTATGACGAACCTAAACATCCTGATTTTAGGCCAAAGTATGTTCATTTAATGCCTCTTGCAGAGTTGATAGCAACGCTTTTAAATAAAGGGGTTACCACAAAAACTGTTCAAAATAGGTGGCAAAAGCTGATTGATGCTTTTGGAAGCGAAATTGATGTTTTAATTAATGTTTCATTAGATGAAATTAAAAAAATTGACTCTGATGTTGCAAATATTATTGAATCGTTTAGAAACAATTCAATTAATGTTGTTCCAGGTGGTGGGGGTCAATACGGTAAAATTCTCTTTGATAATAAATTTAAAGAGAATAAAACAAAAAAATTAGTTACTTTAGATAATTTTTAAAGCGGACTTGGAGGGATTTGAACCCTCGATCTTAAGATTAGGAGTCTTACGCCCTTCCAGACTAGGCTACAAGCCCAAAATAATTAAAATAATATTTTAAAATTTTTTTTTTAGAAAAAGAATAAAGAGAGCGGACCCGCCGGGATTTGAACCCGGGGTCTTCGGATTAGAAGTCCGACGCCCTATCCAGCTAGGCTACGGGCCCTCTATTACAACAATTATATAATTTATTTTTCTTATTATATATATTTATCTATTATTTTAAAAAAATAAAAAAGAAGGTTAAAATTTAACCTCTTCCAGTAGCGCCTGTTGAATCGCTAACACTTATGGAATCTACAGCATTTCCATCTTGGTCATATACTGTGAAATACCAGTATCCATCAGAATAGTATCCTCCTCCGGCATAGCATCCAGGTTCTGAAACTGCGCCAGCTGCAATACTTTGAGCATCTGAGTAAGATAATGAAGTACCTGAACTGGAACTTGAACTACTATCTGAGGAATAATCGCTGCTACTACTACTGCTGCTACTGCTACTGTAATCACTATAAGAATCACCTGAGTCTGATCCAGAACTTGATCCACCATCATTATAACCTGAATCGGAACTTGAACTGCCTGCACTACCTGCAGTGCTTGCTACAGATGATGATCCATTTGTTTTGTTTATTGAGGAATTGTTTCCAAGTCCATGTCCTGTGTCTTTACCATGCATACTGGATAAATCTGAGAAAATTGGATTGTCACTATTTGTTATTCCATATGCTGCAACTGCTGCTGCAATACATAACACAATAATTATTGAAATAATTATATTTGATTTTTCCAAAATTATCCCTCCTATAACTTATATTAAAGATAATAATATAATTAAGTTTTTTATCTTTTATATATATTTCTATCTGTTTTTTTAGGATTACTATATATAAATAATTAAACAAATAATATTATTGTTAGTTTCTAAGTTTTAAAATTGAGGTGACAAATTTGAAAGATAGAGTAGTTATATCTCCTACAACTCGTCAAGAGGGCCATGCCGAACTTGTCATGGAAGTAGACGATGAAGGGATAGTTACAAAAGGGATGTATTTAAGTATAACTCCTGTTAGGGGTTTAGAAAAAATGGTTCTTAACAAAGCTCCTGAAACCGCTCCTGTTTTATGTCAAAGAATTTGTGGAGTATGTCCAATTCCACACACTTTAGCATCTGCAGAAGCTATGGATATGGCTTTAGGTATTGAAATTCCTAAAGCAGGAAAATTGTTAAGAAAAGCTGTCGCTGCAGCACACGGTATTAACAGTGCAGCAATTCACCACTTCTTAGTTGCACCGGATGTTGTCCCTGAGGACAAATTCGCAGATGCAGTTAACAGTGTAAGTGAAGTAAGAAAACATGTTCAATATGTTGTAGACATGATTGCTGGTGAAGGTATCCACCCATCCGATGTAAGAGTTGGAGGAATGGCAAGAAACATTACACCATTCACCAAAGAAAGATTAATCGAAAGAATGAATGCTTTAAAACCAAAACTTGAAGCACACGTTGAATTCATTAAAAACTGTGTACTTGAAGCTGGTTTACCTAAAGATTTAGGTGTAGTTAACCAACCATTAATGGCAATGGATGCAACTTACGGTACCAACGATTTCGATATGGACAAATTCTCAGAAGTATTACCTGAAGCATGGTATGATGATCCAGACATTGGTAAAAAAGCATGTTCAGTAATTCCATTATGGGAAGGTACTAATGTTGAAACTGGTCCAAGAGCAAGAATGGAAAAATTCGCTGGATTTAAAGATAAAGGTGTAGTTGCTCAACATGCAGCTCGTGCTGACGAAATGTTGAAAAACTTTGATGCTTGTTTAGAAGCATTAGACGCAGTTGATCCTGCAGCACCTGCAAACGTATCATACGATAAAAGAGGAACTGGTGAACTCGGATTTGGTGTCATAGAAGGTCCTAGAGGAACTGACGTACACATGGCTCAAGTCAAAGATGGTAAAACCCAATTCTACTCAGCAATTGTACCAACTACTTGGAACATTCCAACAATGGGTCCTGCAACTGAAGGATTCCACCATGAGTTCGGTCCACATGTAATCAGAGCTTACGATCCATGTTTATCCTGTGCAACTCATGTGATGGTAGTTGACGATGAAGATAAATCCATTCTTAAAAATGAAATGGTGAGAATCTAAGTATTTGGGAGGATTAATTAATGCCTTATGATTCGGATGTAATTGTTATTGGATGCGGGAATGTATTATTTAAAGATGATGGATACGGTCCAATTGTCATTAACTTATTGCAAAAGTTATTTAATGATAAAAATGACTATTATGATCCCGCTGTTACAGACTTCGTTGAAAATGAATTTGATAAGGATATTTTAAAGGAAATTGAAGAGAAAGTTGCTAACAAAACATTGCCTGATGGTGTTCAATTCGTTGACGGAGGAACTGCAGCGCCTACTAACTTTTTCCCATTATATTCTGAATATGACTGGAAAAAACTCATTGTTATAGATGTTGTGGAATTCAATGCCGAACCGGGTACGGTGGATGTCTTTGATCCAAGTGTAATGCAACAAGGGAAATATGATAATCCTCATGGAATGACTGTTGAGGACCCTCTTCGTGAAATTTCACAAAACAAATGCGAGGTTGTAATTGTTGGCTGCAAACCTGCTGAAGTACCAACTCCGGATGTGGATATGGGTTTAACAGAACCTGTAGAAAAGGCGATTCCAAAGACTATAGATATTATTTTAAATGAAATCGGGGTAAAATAATGTTTGATAAATTGAAAAAAGCTTTCGGTGGTGCTGAAGAAGCAAAAGCACCAAAAGCAGAGAAAAAAGTTGAAGCTGCTCCTGTTGAAACAAAAGCACCTGCAGAAGAACCAAAAGCTGCTTCAGCAAAACCACGTATTGGTTACATACACTTAAGTGGTTGTACTGGAGATGCAATGTCTTTAACTGAAAACTATGACATTTTATCTACAGTTTTAACTGACATGGTTGATATCGTATACGGACAAACTTTAGTAGACAAATGGGTTCACGGTACTTTCGCTGAAGAAATGCCTGAAATGGACTTATGTTTAATTGAAGGATCAGTCTGTTTACAAGATGATCACAGTGTCCAAGAACTTTTAATGGCAAGAGAAAAATCAGGTTTAATCTGTGCATTCGGTTCCTGTGCTATGACCGGTTGTTTCACAACCTTCGCACGTGGAGGTCAACAAGCACAACCTAAACACGAATCATTCGCACCAATCAGCCAATTAGTTAAAGTTGACTGTGCACTTCCTGGTTGTCCTGTAGCTCCTGAAATGATTGCAAAAGTTGTTGTAGCATTATGCAACGGAGACATGGAATACTTACAACCTGCTATTGATAAAGCTGCTTGCAACACTGGATGTGGCTGTGATGTATTAACCAATATAATCCGTAACGGATTATGTACTGGATGTGGAACTTGCGCTCTAGCTTGTCCAACAAGAGCTATGGGCTTTTCTGAAGGTAGACCTAGCTGTGATAGAGACAGATGTATTAAATGTGGATCTTGTTATGCAATGTGTCCAAGAGCATGGTTACCTATCAAAAGAATTAAAGAGGAAACTGGACTTTAGGAGGAATGGATATGGTATTAGGTACTTATAAAGAAGCAGTATCTGCAAGATCTACTGATAGCAAAATTTTAGACGTATCCCAAGATGGAGGAATCGTTTCAGCATTACTCTGTTACGCACTCGATGAAGGAATCATTGAAGGTGCAGTTGTAGCTGGAACTCCTGATGAAGATTGGAGACCAATTCCTACTGTAGTAACCTCAGCTGATGAAGTTATTGCAGCAGCAGGAACTAAATACTCAATGTCCCCAACCTTATCTGCATTAAAAGAAGCAACACGTCAATACGGTTTAGAAAAAGTTGGTGTAGTATCAACTCCTTGTCAAACCCAAGGTTTAAGAAAAGCACAAGCTTATCCATTCACAAGATTTGTCGCTGATAAAATCAAATTAATCATCGGTATCTACTGTATGGAAAACTTCCCAATGGCTTCTCTTGACACCTTTGCAACTGCAAAATTAGGATTTGACAGTTTACAAGATGCAACTAAAATGGACATTGGTAAAGGTAAATTCTGGTTAACCAAAGATGGTGAAGACTCAGGTTTAGCTATTAAAGAAACACACGGATACGAACAAGCTGGATGTAACATCTGTATGGACTATGTTGCTGAATGGGCTGACGTATCAACCGGTTCTGTTGGATCTCCTGACGGATGGTCTACTGTTTTAACAAGAACTGGTGATGGTGAAACTGTATTTAAAGCAGCAGTTGATGCTGGTTTAATCGAAACAAAACCAATGGACGAAGTAAAACCAGGTCTTCCTTTACTTGAAAAATTAGCTAAAGGTAAAAAAGACAAAAACGGTAAAGAACGTGAAAGAAGAGCTAAAATGGGATTACCACTCCCAGTGGAATACTAATTCCACTTCTTTCTTTTTTTCTTTTTTTTTTATAGTAAACTTTAAATATTTTAATCCTCCAATATAGTAATATTATTTTTACGGAGGAATATAAATTAAATTGAATAAATTTTTCGTTTTATTATTGATGTTTTCAATTTTAATTTCAGTGTCTGCCAGTTTTGCAGCGGATGAAAATGCGACTGATTTGGCAATGGACACTCAAAAAGAGGATATTGTCGAGTTTTCAAATCAAAATGAGATATGTGATGCAAGTAATGAATCAGCTGTTTCTGTTGATTATTCTGATAATGTAAATGACAATTCAAGTTCAATTATTCCTGGAAAAGTTGTAAAAAGGTATAATGGGGCTATTGAGTATTATGCAACTTTTTTAGATAATGAAAGTAAACCTCTAAAAAATACAATCGTGTATTGTGGGGTGGATTCAGTCTTGCTTGGTGTCAATGCAACAACTGACTCTAACGGTGTTGCCTTATTTTTGTTCCCTGCAAAAAAGGGTGCTCACACATTATATCTTGTGAATGTTGTAGCTCCGGATGTTACTTCTGATAAAATTAATGTATTTGATGTATTGACCGGAAACAAGAACTATAATCTTTATTTTAATAGTGGAAAATATTATACTGTTAAAGTATATGGAAATGATGGAAAACCTGTTGGGGCAAATAAAAAGGTTACATTTACTGTAAACTTAAAAAAACATGTTGTTAAAACTGATAAAAACGGCAATGCAAAATTGAAAATCAATTTTCAGCCGGGCTCTTATCTGGTCACTGCCCAATACGGATATTATATTGTGGCCAATAAGATTATTGTTAAGCCTACTTTAATTCCTTTGACTCAATTTGGTGCCAAAAAAATATCAAAGACATTCAAATATAAGGTAAAATTGCTTAATAATAATGGAAAAGTATTTAAAAACAAAAAAGTGAAAGTAAAATTCAATAAAAAGAATTATTTTGCAAAAACAAATAAAAAAGGAATTGCAACTTTCACATTAAAAACACCTGCAAAATCAGGTAATTATAAACTTGTTGCCTCATTCGGAAAGGCAAAGGCAACTTCTCTGTTCCAAAGGTATCTGATTAGGTAAAGGAGTTTTAACTCCTTTTTTTAAGATTTTAAATGGTTGTAACTGTACAACCTTCTTTTTCTATAATTAATGTATGCTCTTTTTGACTTACAAAGCAGTCCTGTTTTTCACGTAGCGGAGCATACGGATAAATTGCCATAGCCTGTGATAATTGCTTAAGTGCAATGGCTCCTTTTCTTTCACCGAATTCGTCTGTAATCCATCTTCCTGAAAATGGAACATACTGGTGGTGATTTTGAATGTATTTTAATACTTTTTGTGTGCTTTTCATTCTAAATGGCTTGTTTGCCATATATGAAAAAATGTATTGTCCTGGTGCATCATTGACAAGGCCTTCTCCATTGGTTGCAAAAGGTTCAATAGCTACTGCCTGACCTTCTTCCAAAATGTAATTGTCATTGTTGTTATAATTGGGAATGGATATTCCTGCATGCAGATTATATTGTTCAAGGCTATGTCCCATAAGATTAAATATCGGATTTAAATCATATTCAGATATTGCTTCGTGCACTGCTTCACCTATTTTTGAAATTTCAATGCCTGCTCTGGCGGTTGCAATTGCAGCTTCAAGTCCTGCAGCTGATGCTTCAATTATTTCTTCATGTAAGTTAATTTCATCTTGAGTATAATTTTCATCCATATTTCCACTGGCAAGTACTGTTACTGCTGTATCTGCTATGTATCCGTCAATCATGGCACCTAAATCCAATTTTACCATATCTCCAGCTTTGAATGCAGTCTTGTCTCCTGCTGGGGATGTATAATGTGCGGCATATTCATTGATTGATACATTGCATGGAAAAGCAATTTCAGCTCCGGTTTTCAATATTTCACTTTCTACATATTCAACTAAGTCAATAACTAAAGTTCCATCTTTAATCATTTTTGAAGCTTCATCACGAATTTTAGAAGCCAGTTTTCCAGCCTTTATATAAGATTCTATCATAAATTTTTACCTTCTATTTAAATAATTAATTTTATATTTGATAAAGTTAATATAACTATATATTTATTTAATTGTATAAAATAATTGGAGGTTAAAAGATGGATATTCCTACAATACCTGATCAAATTTTTTATTTAATTATTTTGATTATTGTGGCTATTGTGCTTTTAATCATAGTATTCCAATGGAGAAAAGTTGCACAGTCTAAAAATTCTATTCAAATGCTTGAAAAGGAAATAGAGCTTAAAAAAATGTCTATGGTTGAAAAAGATATTGAATCCAAAAGATTAATGGACAATCCTATTCCATTACCACAAGACAAACAGGATAGCCTATCAGCTATCAGACAATCCACTACTGATGTAAGAAGTGAAGTCGGATATTTGCATTCTGAAATTAATGAAAGGTTAGCCAGATTAGAAGCTCAAACTGAGCAAAAGAAATTAGAAAAAATGCTTAAAGAAATTGAAGCTAAAGAAGCTAAACTTAAGAAAATGGATAAATAGGCGATATTATGGAAGCTATTGAAGTTGTTGCTATAATAATTTTAATTATTGCTATTGTGATTTTGGTCTACTATTATTTACTCAATAGTCCTGAAGCTACTAAAAAATTACGCAGTTATGTTCCAACAACTGCTGATGCACATATGAATGAGGTATTGGGTAGTGACGATTCAGGATATGAGTTAACTAAAGTTGATGAGGGATCCGTTGAAAAAGACTCTAACTCTGTGGGTAAAAGGATTAAAGTCAAATTAAGTGATATTGACATGTCTAGTTTAAATACTGATTTATTTTCTAAAAAAATCGATTCATTTTTAGATGAAAAAAGCGATGAATTGATTAAGGATTGGGGTTTAGCTACTACTAATGATTTGGAAGAATTGGAATCTAAATTCAGCAAAACCACTGGTCAAGTCGATACTTTAGAAAAATCTTTCGATGAATTTAAAAAGTCATCCGAAGAATTCCAAAAAGTCACTGAAGAAAAATTATCTGATTTGGATAAAAGAATTGAATCTTTAGAAAATAAATAATTTTATTTTCTTTGATTTTCTTTATTTTATAGAAAGATTTATATATTGTCAGTACTATAAATTATGTATAGTTGTAATACTATTTTTATCTTATAGCAGGGTGGGGTAGTCTGGTGATCCCGCGGGGCTCATAACCCCGAGATCCCTAGTTCAAATCTAGGCCCTGCTACTTTTAATTAATATTTTATGGCAAGTTAAAGACAGCTGCTGGTTTATTTTTTAAACTAAGGAAACTCCGCCCATCAGTACAGAACTACGGCGTTGAAAAACGTATGCTGAGAAGCATGACTCTGGAGCAGAAACGACACGACTTTTAATGGTAGACGATGATATTTATTTGAGGACATTAAAAGAAGCGGTGAAACGGCCATTCCGTAGGATGCAAGAGCAAAGGTGCCGATGACAACCTGTATGAGGCAAGGTAGCACGCTAAGATGAATGCTGTTAAACAGAAGGTGGGTTACTCTTAAGATGCCATAAATATTAATTAGTCTATTTTTTTTCACTGTTGTGCACTTTCAAAAGATTTAATATTAATTATTTTTATATAATATATTACTTGGGTGATTCATTATGATTTATTCTATTGAAGAAATTAAACAAATTGCTATCCCTATAGTTAGTGAATATGGTATCGCCAGATTAGGAATTTTTGGTTCATATGCTCGAGGAGAAGCTAATGAAGATAGTGATTTAGATTTTATAATGGATACTGATGGTTTAATTGGAATGATTCAATATAATGCTATAATTCGTAAATTAGAAGAGGAATTCGGATGTCATGTTGATATAATTACTACTGGATGTTCTGATAGGGAGTTTTTAACTAGAATCCAAAAAGAGGAGATTTTAATTTATGAGAGAAGAGGATAAAAGAGCTATTGAAATGATTCTGCATTACTGTGATAAAATAGATAGTCATATTGAATATTTTGGTGATGATAAGGAATTGTTTTTGGAGAATATTCATTATCAAGATGCATGTGCTTTAGTAATTATTCAAATTGGAGAACATGTTGATAGATTATCTGATGAATTCAAAAATAGTCATTCTGAGATTCCTTGGAGAGAAATTAAAGATATGAGAAATTTACATGCTCACAATTATGAATCTGTAATGTATGATATTTTGTGGGTAACCATTAAAAGGGATTTCCTGAACTTAGGGAATATCTTGAAAAATTAATCTGATTTTGTTGAAAGTTAAGGTAGTTTTTGACATTAACTCATAGGTAACCCACACGATTTTAAGTGGCTTTCTCTTAAGTGCCATGAATATTAATTATTTTGCATTGACTTATTTTAAATTCATATAATTTATTTTTTTTAAAATATCTCCTAAAATTTTAATAATTTAAACAATATAATATGATTATGTATTTATTTAAAAAAATAGAATAAATTAAATATTTTTTTTAATTTTGTGGGAGGTTAATGTATTGAATGTTATGAAAACAACTCAAAGAGATTATGGAATTGATTTGTTAAGGATTATATCTATGTTAATGGTTCCGATTGTTCATGTTATTTGGTCAAGGCGGAATACTTGCGGCTGCAGTTCCTTTTTCTATACAATATGAATCTGCATGGATGTTAATGTCCTTTGTATTGGTTGCGGTTAATTGTTTTATTTTAATTACGGGTTATGTTTATCTAAATGATGCAAGAATACCATGACCTCTTCAAGGTCATGGATGAATTGCACTATTGGGTGTACTATCTTTTTTATTTATTATTTTGCGTTTTTTTTTTATTTTGTGTTTTTTGGTGACTTTTTTAGGTCATGAATTTTTGTTCAGTATACTTTTTTTATGGATTTTTGATAATTGCTTTGAGTATGAAAAATTGCTCTGAGTTCATTATTCGAATACTTTTCAAATGCTCTCTCTTATTTTTTATATAGGAGTAATTATAAATGAGATATTATTCAATTAAATGTGATTTTAATTGTTGTTTTAAA
>R27__coassemble_536_pt1 | contig 23344 bp, 22 predicted proteins | sample R27__metabat2_low_PE_024 | metagenome-assembled genome bin R27
ACTTTATAATTTAATATTATATTACTTAATACTATGAAAAGCATATTATCATTTCAAGTGTATTTCTGATATTTAATAAAAGAGGGTAAAAGCATGAAGTATAAGATTTTTGTTAGCAGTGTTCGAAAGGAATTTGAGCATGAGCGAAAGTTCATCAAGCAAGAAATTGAAAATGATTATATTTTAAATAAATTTTTTGATGTTTTCCTTTATGAAGAGTTATCTGCATTGGGAGCTTCTCCTAGAGAGGTATATTCTGATGAAGCTATCAATTCAGACATTTACATTGGTTTGATTGGTTCGGATTATGGAAGTATTCTTGAATCAGGAATATCGCCAACAGAACTTGAATATGATCTCTATAACAAGACACATAATGATGCATTAATCTATATTAAAGATGTTGAATTCAGGGAAGATAAAACTGAAGCATTCATTAAAAAAGTCAGCAATCATAGTTATACCCGATTTAATAATCGATATGATTTGATGAATGCAATTAAAGAAAGTTTATGCGATTTTATTGCCAAAAACTTGAGGAATTACAGGGCTTTCGATTCTGAAATACTTTTAAACTCTTCATGCGATGATGTTGATTTGGATGCATTGGACATGTTTTTTAATGTGTTAGATTACGAACCAATTGAAAAGATAAGGGATGAAAAAGGATTGACAAAAGTCCTATCAACAATACGTGCTGGGGAATATGTGGATGGTGAATTCAGATTAAACACTGCAGGAGCATTATTCTTTGCCAAAGACATCTCCAAATTTAACTTATCACATCAAGTCAGAATGATTCGCTTTTTCGACGATGAAGGAGTAAAAACATTTGATAAGGCAGAATTCAACATGTCCTTTTTAAAATTACTCAAAGAAGCAGAACTATTCTTCAATAAAACCTTGGTTAATATTTCACAAGTTAAAGGCTTTAAAAGAGAAACAATTCAAGAATACCCTTATGAAGCGATACGCGAAGCACTTGTAAATGCCCTGGCACATAGAGATTATACAATAACAACTGCCGCAATAACGTTCTATATCTACAATGACAGAATTGAAATAAAAAGCCCTGGACGTTTGGTATACCCATTAACTGTAGAAGACTTGGGAGAAAATGAGCCACTCCACAGAAATGAAACAATATGCAATATATTTTCAAAAACAACATATATGGAGCATGTTGGAACTGGTATAAAACGTATGAAAGATGCAATGAGATTAAACGATTTGGAAGAACCTGAATTTATAGAATCTGAAGGATTTTTCAAGGTAATATTCAGATCAAATGAAAATGAAAATGGATTAAATGCACGCCAAAAACAATTCTTAAGAATGAATGATGTTTCTGAAATTACAATAAAAGAGTACATGGGCATGTTTAGTGTTGTAAGAAACACCGCAACCAAAGATTTAAACGATTTAGTTGATATGAAGATTGTAGATAAGATTAAAGATGGTGTACGGTTTATTTATAGAAAAATCGATTAATATATTTAATAAAAAATCAATAGTTATTAATGGGGAATTGCCCATGACTACAAAATTCATTATTAGAAATGATGATAATCCTAAAATTATTCACAATGATTTATCTGATTATTTAGATGTCGAATCAATTTTAAAAAAGGATTATGAGTATATTTATGAATCTATTCAAAATGAAGGGTTTGTACTAGAAAATAAATGGGGAGATGTTTTCAAAGAGATATTATTTGAAAATAAAGTTGTGGGATTTGCTTTTTACGGATTAAATTCAGCAACGAATTTTGTTTTAAATGAAATTTATGTTTTACCGGAATTTAGAGGTAATTCATTATTTTTATTGGAAATTAATATACTTCTTGCAGCGGGTAATTCATTAAGTATTTTACAACCAACAAAAAATCTTGTTGAAATATTAATTCATTATGGATTTGCATTTAAATTAAGTGAAAATATTGTAGCTAGTGCCATTAGCTTTGATTTTAAAAATGAGGATATATTATCCAATTCTAATGAAGAATTTGATGATGAGCAAATAATGTCTTCTAATATATATGATTTGGATATTCGTTCCAGTTTGTTGCTTAGGGATATCTCAACCCCCGGACGAAATATTATTTATTATCATCAAGAACTTGAAAATGATTTTAAGGAGTATGGAAAACGTAAATCATTAAATAATGGTTATTTTAATGAAATCAAAGATTTATTCCTTCAGAATTCTGAAGAATTTACTCAAATAATGTTCGATTTAAAAGATAAATTGCCAAAATCTCAATTGGGATTTGATATAGTTGTAGGACATGGCGAAGAATTTTCAGATTATATGCAAGACATGATTGATGATGGAATCATTTCTAAAAATAAAGCTCAGGAAATTAAGGATGTTTTAACAGAAGAATATGAACGTGGAGAAGTTACAGATGATGGAATAATCACCCGTTTTAACTTTTTCCTAAACGATTTGGATTCACAAATAGACATATTGGATATTTTCCAGTTGAATACAAATATATGTCCGTATTGTTACAATCCTATAAATCTATCGGATGAATCATGTCAAATCTGCGGTTATAATCTGTTTTATGAACCTGATTTTGATTTTATAGATGATGATTTTGAAGAGGGATTAATCATTGATAAAGGCAATACTGTTTCTTCCCTGTCGGAATTTTTTGAAAGGCTGGATCGAAAATACAAACTTGAAAATATTAATTATGGAAAAGATTATCCCACAAGCTATGATTTAGATCAATTTAAAATTTTAAAATTAATTGATGAATATCATAATTTGGATTTGGCATTTCTTATAATAAACAATCTAAAATTGCCTCAAGACATATTTTCTGAATTGTTATTTAGTGAAGGATATGTTACTTATGAAATTACTAAAGAAAATTGGTCGGATTTTGCTAATAGTGATTTAACAGTTGATGAATTGAAAGATATTTTAAGGAATAATGGATTAAAAGTTTCAGGAAGAAAACAGGAGTTAATTGATAGAATTGGTGAAAGTGACATTTCATTGGATGAATTTGTCTCTGATAAGTTATTTTTAACCCAAAAAGGTAAAGATTATTTAAATGACTATTCCTGGATTGAACTTTACTTGAATTTTTTAAGCATGTTTGATTTTGATGATTTTAACAGATTTTGGAATGCTAATGGTGGAGATTTCAACGAAATAGTTTCTAAATATCTTGATGAACATATTAAAAAGGCTAAGGAGAAAAAAGATTTTGACTATTTAATAAATTGTTTTTCCTCTAAAGCGATATTTGCAGAATTGGATGAAAATCTAGATGATGCACTAAAATGGGAAATGATAAGATTTTGTTTAGCAATTAATCCTGTCTATTTAGATAAATCGTATTATAATTTTTATATTCCTTTAAACCAAGAAAATATAGATAATTTAAGGTTATTGAAGGATGAATTTTCAATTAAAACTGTAACGGATTCATTTGAAAAATCTTGGGATTATTTTAAGTTTAATAGATGTATTATTTCAAAAGAAGATTCAAAAAGTATTCTTAATAGATTATTGGATAATCATGAAGATTTGAAATCAATTAATAAAGAAATTAAAGACAAGTACTTTGTGAAAAATAATATGGATAATACTCATCAGACAGATTTGAGTGATTATTTTAAATAAATATGGGAATTCAAGGCTCAAATTCATTTTTAAATTCCCTGTAGAAATTAAAATCGTTTTTCAATTGTTTTTTAACAAAGATAATTAATTCATCACTTTCTAAATTATCAACGATTTCATCAATTTCTCTAAATTTTCTCTGATTATCTGGAACGTCTTCATTTGATAAGAGGTGGAGGCATGCTGCCATATGTTTGCATGATTGCTCACCACATTCGCATGAAATGGAATCAACGTATTTCTCATCACATAATTTAATTTTTACTTTAAACTCATAATCATCTAAAACAATTGCATTTACTGTATTTCCATTTTTCTCAATAAATTTGACACGTCCTGATTTGTAGTAGTTTTTACCAGTTCCGTTTTCACGATAGTGAAAGTCCAGCTGCCAATCATATCCATCAATCATAAAATCACTTCATTTAAATAATTTTCACATAAATACTATTATTTAATCAGCAAATATATAATTATATGAAAGGTTGGCAGTTAAGTTTTGATGAGGATTCATTAGATGGAGCAGAAAATTGTGAAGTAGAAATTTTGCATGTTGAAGATGGTGAAATTATTGCTAAAGTTGATGGTTTTGAAGTAGTGGCGCCCATTGTTTTTCACTCTCCGCATCATGTTTTTTGTAGCTGCAAATCAGAATATACATGCAAACACGAAGCAGCATTAATATTTTACATTGAAAAACACGTTGAATTGTTAAAAGGCAGTAAAAGTGAAGATGATTTAATAAGTTCAATTGATGAAAATCAGCTTCGTGATTTTCTGAAAAATGAGATGAAACAAAATCCAAAACTTAAAAAGGCTTTTTTAGATAAATTCGGCCAAGAATCTGTAATTGATAAACAGTATTACATTGATAAATTAGATCAAGTATTTCGTTCAGGTGAAGACAGGTCTTTTGTGGATTTTGGAATTTACAATATTGACATGATGGAATATGCATTATATGATTTCATAAACAATGAACTGCCAAAAATACTTGAGATGAGAGAACATTCATTTGCATGCAGTTTAGTTGAAAAGATAGCTGAAATATTGGGGGATGATTTGGCAGTAGGTCATGATTCGTGGTATGGATTGGTGGAAGATTTAATGGAGTATGTTTATATTCTGGAAGATTCAGTCTATTTAACCTCGAATGAGAGAAAATCACTTGAAAGAGCTACAAGTGAGATAGTAAGTTATTTATAATTAAATTGCATGATTACTTTTTAATATTTTACGGATGTTTGAATAGTTAATTTTATATATTATGTTTTTTTCACTACAATTTTACGAAATGGGGTCAATTTTGAACCTAAAACTTTAAATAGGTCATGAATAATAAATTATTTTCATGTATTACTACAAATTTGAGTCAGTAGATTTTGAAGAGCAATCTGCTTTTGAACTAACGCACTGGAAAAAATTCAATCCAAAAGAATTGGATGAAATGGTCATAAAAGCAATCAGAACATATGTCGAAGAAGATTACGATACTTATCAAAATTTTCCAGGTCATTTGGATATTGGTGATTTATTTAAAATTTGGGGGCGATATATTCCCAAATTTCATCAAAATTGGTTTTAACGCCTAATTTGGTATATTCCCTTACTAATGTGTTAATGTCACGTTCAAGCAATTCTTTTGAAATGGGATTGTCAAGAACTACTGACTGGGATACGTCAATTATCACAGGCTCTTCATTTAAATTTAGGATATTATAATTGGACAAGTCTCCATGCACCAGTTTTGCTTCGTTCACAAATAATTTTAATTGAACTAATAACTTATTGAAGAATTCCTCGGGATTTTGTGGAGGTTGGTTTTTAACGGGTTGGGCGGGATTTCCTTCATCATCACCAATAAATTCAATGAGTAACACATTGTTGGAGCTTGTAATCGGTTCTGGAACATTAACTCCTGCAGAGTATAATCTGGTTAGGTTCTTGAATTCCTTTGTAACCCATGAATAAATAATTTTTCTTTTATTTTTGGTTTTCACGTTAAATCTCGGATCGCCTTTAAGGTAATAATCCATTTTCTTAAAATCAGAAGTGGCTATCCTATAGATTTTAACGGCCACGAATTTTTCATCATCGGTAATGCCTGTAAGCACGTTGGCTTCTTTGCCGGTACTTATGGCACCATTTAAAATATCAATGTATCCCTGATTAGCTAACTTGTATAATGTCTCTAAAGTAATTTTATCAAAAATTTCATTCCCGGTTTTTCTCTCGGAATTGTCCTTTTTTCTTTTTTGTGAATGTAACTTTTCGTGCTTGGCGTCAGCTTTAGCTACTTTAGGATCCATTTAAATCAAAAAAATAAGTTAAGAAGGCTTACATTTTTAAGTAGCCTTTTCTTTCAAGCCAATTTGATTCGGTTTTTGTGTATCTCCAAATTACATCGGCTTTTTCATCAGATTGGAAATCCCATGGTTTTACAAGGATTACATCTCCTTCACGAATCCAAATACGTTTTTTCATTTTTCCAGGGATTCTGGTCATTCTGATATTTCCATCAGCACAGCGGACTTTTAATTTTCCATGTCCCATGATTTGTTCAACTACTCCTGGGATTTCTCCTTTTTTAGGAGTTCTCACTCTTCTGTATTCTTGTTGTTGATTTTGATTAGGTTTAGACAAATACTCTCCTCCAAAAATATAATAGCATTTAAGCATAAGATTAAATTATTTATATATTTATCAAGATATTATATATTAAGTTATTGGATTTTATATAAGTGAATACTATGGGTACTGAATTTTTAAAAATTAAGGAATGCGAAGAGGCAATTGATATTATTCAAGAATTATTTGATGAAAATCTAAAGCCCCAAAGCGAAGAAATTGATGTTGGCGAAGCTTACGGCAGGATTTTGTATGAGGATGTTTATTCCAGAATGGATTTTCCACCATTTGATAAAGCATTAAAGGATGGATTTGCTGTTTTGTCAGAGGATAGTTTTGGAGCTTCTGAAGAATCACCAAATACTTTGGAAGTCATTGATTTTTTAGAGGCTGGTGCCACAACAGACAAAAAGGTTGAAAAAGGAAAATGTATTGAAATTAGTACTGGTGCGGCTATGCCTGAAGGTGCAGATGCTGTTTTGATGGTGGAATATGCTGAAAAAATGGGTGATAAGGTAAATCTCTTAACCACTGTAACACCTTCACAGGATGTCGCCCGTAAAGGCTCTGACATTGAAGAAGGAAACCTGATTCTTGAAAAAGGTGATTTCTTAAATCCGGGTAAAATTGGAGTGTTGCTTTCACAGGGCTTTGAAACCATTGAAGTTTATAAAAAACCGAGTGTTGGTATAGTATCTTCTGGTAATGAAATAACTCTTCAGGGCGAGGAGCTTGAATATGGAAAAATCTATGATGTAAATGGTGGAATGATTAAAAACGATGCTGTTTCATGTGGTGCTGATGCTAAATTTTTAGGTGTCATGAGAGATGACTATGATGAAGTTAAGCAGAAAATCACAGATTCCCTAAATGAAGTGGATATATTGTTCTGTTCCGGCGGAACCTCAGCAGGTCTTGGAGATGTCTTAAAGCATGTATTGGATGAGCTGGGTGAAGTTCACATTCATGGAATTTCAGTTCAACCTGGAAAACCGACAATTGTTGGAGTCATTGATGGGAAGCTTGTAATTGGCCTTCCTGGAAATCCTGTTTCTGCTTTAATGATATTCAATGCATTTGTAGCCGAACCTTTAACAAAACTTGCCGGCATTGAAAAAAACTTTGAACTTGAAACTGTTAAAGGCAAAATCACAAAAAGAATCCATTCGCAAGTCGGAAGGATGCAATATCAGCTTGTAAAAGTTGATGGAGAGAATATTCAGCCAATTTTTAAAGATTCAGGTGCAATCTTTTCACTTTCAACTGCCGATGGTTATGTAAAAATTCCAAAATTGGTGGAATTGGTTGACGAAGGCGAAGAAGTAGAAGTTTATTTATTTAATTAGATTATAAAATTTAAGTAGGTGTAATTATGGATTATGAAGTAAAAGTAATTCCAGAGCAAAAGTTGGGTGTTATTAACTGTAAAACCCCAATTGAAGATTTAGGCGTATTTCTCTCTATATTGATGGATTGGGTTGATACTGAAGATATTGAAACAGATGGTGATCCATTCATTGTTTACTTTTCACCAAGACATGAAGTAAACCAGGGTGACGTGGTTTATGATGTAAGTATTCCAATTAAACAGGATGCTGAAGAAACTGATAGAATTCGTGTTGTAGACATGATTGAAAATAAGGTTTTGAGTGGAATGCACTATGGCTCAACTGAGAATATTATGGATACCTATGCTGAATTGGTTGAAGTCGCTCAAGCTAATAATTATGATATAATAGGTTCTCCAAAAGAAGTTTTAATCAAGAATTTCTACAACTGTGATGATGAAAAAGATTTCATTACCGAAATACAATTGCCTATTATAGAAATGTAGGTGATGATATGTCTAAAAAAGAATTGGATTTGGATAAGGAAGTTGAAAGGCTTGCTCGAAAATCCAACTTGAATATGAGAAAATCGGAATATGCTTTTGAAAAGCAGCTAAAAAAATTGGATGCTGATATTGACAGTCTTGTAAATGATAGGATAAAAGATTTTGACATTGATAAAAAATTGACTGAGCAATATCTAACAATCGACTACAGCAATTCTACAGTTGATAGGTATAGAGAAAAGTTAAAGAAAATTTAAATTTTCTCTCTTTTTTTAATTTTGACCGACCACTCTTAAATCATGCACCAATAATTTTGGAAGAATAAATGAACCGTATTGCTTAATTTCTGATTTTAATCCTTCTACTTGTTTCATGATTTCAAAAATATTTCCAGAAATCATTGCCTTATTGATTGGTTCGGTAATTTCTCCATTTTCTATTTTGAATGCGTTATTTGCTTCTACTGAAAAGTCTCCTGAAATTGGGTTGGCAGTATGTGCTCCAAGTACGCTGGTAGTCAGCACTCCTTTTTTAATTTCGGATAAATCTTTCATTTCATCAAATTTGAACTCAAGATTTGATGGGGAAATCATTGGAGTTGATAAATAGCTTCCTCGATATCCATTTGATGTTGTTTTTACACCTTCCTTATTTGCTGTGTAGATGTCATATATAAATGAATTTAAAACACCGTCTTTAATCAATTCAGTAGTTTCGGATACGCTTCCTTCACCATCACATCTTGTTGTATTCATTCCTTTTTCCAATAATGGGTTGTCAATAATGCTCAATGATGGGTTGACTATTTCGCTGCCGATTTTATCTTTCAATATTGATCTTCCTCTTGCCACATTTTCACCATCAAATGCTGTGATGAATGTTTGAAGAAGTCCTGTAGCAGCATAATAGTCAAGAACAACATTATAATTGTCTGTTTCAATAGGTTTTGAATTTAAAGAACTTTTGGCCAAATCACATACTTCATTGGCTAATTTTTCACCATCCAAATCATAAAATCTTGATGATGATGAATTATATGCTGTTGCAACTTCACCATCCTTTTGAATGGTCACTGATAATGCTATGCCAAATCCTGTTCCGTTATTTTCTATTGAAACACCGTTTGAGTTAAGTATTAATGACCTTCCAGCGCTTGCAGAAAAACCAGATTCCGTAACTTCACATCCGCTATCGCTAGCCTGTGATATCACACTTTTTAGCAATTCCACGGATTCATTCAGGTCAAGGTCGTTAAATTTTTTATCATAAACTTTTTTGACATCTTTTACTTTTTCCACTTCTGCAAAGGAATAATTTTCATCGATTTTGTTTAATTTTGTATTTTCAATTGACTGTTTTGCGATTTCGGAAATTTTATTGAGGTTTGAAGTAAATGCAAAACCAATCTTATTGTCTTTTATTACTCTAATTCCTATTCCTGCTTCAATTTCTTCTTTTGCAAAATTTAATTCGTCCTGTTTAGAATCCAGTTCAATAAGTTTGGATTCATCAACATAAATTTCATAAGCATCACAATTGTTTTCAACTTCTTTTTTTGCTTTTTCAGCTATTTCATAAATCATATTATCACTTATAGGGCAAATTTTTCAATAGCTTCAGCTACACCGTCACCAAAGTTATTTTCGCAGGTATATGTGCTTATCTGTTTTAATTTATCTTCTGCATTTCCGACAGCTATTTTATAACCTGCCTGCTTTAAAAAGTCTTCATCGTTTTGGCTGTCTCCAATGGCCATGACATTGTCCATGTTGATTCCATTCCTTTCACATAAATATTTAAGTGAAGTTCCTTTGTTAACTCTTTTATCAGTAATGTGGAGAGCAAATCCACTGTCGTATAATTCTAATTGTTCGATGTACTTAAAATCTTTCAGTGCTTCTTCAAGTTCGCTTCTGGCCAGAGTTTTGTAAAATACGGTTTCTGTCAGGCGATACATATTGTCGTGGGATGCATGTTTGTCGAATTTTTCACCCAATTTCTCTTTCAGGTGTTTTTCTGCGGATGTTACAAAATCCCTTTCAACCATTGTCTCGACGGCATTGTTGTTTTCTCCTTCTTTAAAAACAACGCCACCATTTTCAGCAACTAGTCCTCCGCTGCATCCGATTAATACTTCTGCTGCATAAGCATAATTTACAACATTTCCTGTAACGATGATGGTGGGAATCCCATTTGATTCCGCTTTTCTCAATGCTTCAATTGCAGAAATGCAAATTTGTCTTTTTTCATCTGTAATTGTACCATCAATATCTACTGCAATCGCTTCTATTGTCATTTTATCACTATCTTGAATATCTGTGTGCAATATTACAGGTTCCTTCTTTACTTACCATACATGCTCCGATTGGATGGAGTGGATTGCATGCTTTTCTAAATAGCTTGCAGTCTTCAGGACGTGCAAGTCCTCTTAAAATAGGTCCGCATATGCATCCTTTAGGAGCTTCATTAACATCTTTCACTTCAATGTCATATTTTTCACGGGCATTGAATTCACTGAATTCATCTTTTATTTCCAAAATGGAATTAGGTATTTTTGGAAATCCTCTCCATTCTCTTGAAGTAACATCAAATACCTGATCAATCATGTCCTGGGCAATGACATTTCCTTCTTCTCGAACTGCCCTTTTGTATTCATTTTCTATTTTCGGTGTTTCATTATGAATTTGTCTTAGAATCATATAAACTGACATCAATATGTCTAATGGATTGAATCCGGCTACTGCCTGTGGGATTCCAAAGTCTGTTGAGAAGTATTCGAATGGTTTTGTTCCAATAATTGTACAAACGTGTCCTGGCTGTATTAATGCATTTAAGCTTGTTTCTCCTGAATTGATTAAAAAATCAATTGCCGGTGGAATTAATCTGTGGCATGAAAGCACTGAGAAATTTTCAGGAGGTTTTGCTAATAATTCTGCAGCTGTTGTAGGTGCGGTTGTTTCAAAACCTGCGGATATGAATGCAACATCGTTGTCTTCTTTTTCAGCTATTTCAATAGCTCTGTTGATTCCATACACTACTCTCACATCGCCGCCTTCAGCTTTAGCATCAGCAAGAGACCTTTCAGAACCTGGAACTCTTAGCATGTCTCCAAATGTTGTGATTGTAACTCCCTTGTCGATAAGCTCCAATGCCTCATCAATTTCACGTGATGGAACGACACAAACTGGACAACCTGGACCTGCAATAATTTCAACTTCATCCGGGAGCAAACTTCTAATTCCGTTTTCCATGATTGTGTGTTCATGAGATCCGCATACATGCATTATTTTCACAGGTGCGGATAATTCTTTTATTCTTTTTAATAATTCTTGTGACATATTTTTCATATTCATATTAACACCGAAGATTTAATATTACATAATAAATATATTAATTGTATTAATTAAATTTTGTTGTAAATTTCTAGGGATTGTTATGTTTAATAATAATAAAATTTTAGTAGTAATTCCGGCTCGGGGCAGTTCTAAAGTCATTCCTCGTAAAAATATGCGTTTACTTTACAGTAGGCCATTAATTTTTTACTCAATTAGAACCGCTAAACTATCCCAATATGTTGATGATGTTGTTGTTACTACTGATGATTCTGAAATTGCATTGCTTGCTGAAAAATTTGGCGCAAGTGTGATTAGATATACTAATTTGGTTGAAGAGGAACCTGTTTCTTTGGATGCGCTTGTTCACAATGCAATGATTCAAAAAGAAAAATTAACTTTTGATGAATATGATATTGTAATAACTTTAAAGCCTACTTCTCCGTTGCTTAAAACACAGACACTGGACAAGACTATTGAAAAATTTGAAGACTTCTCAATAGATAGTGTTGTTACTGTTGTAGATGATAGGCATTTAAATTGGGGATATGATGAGGATAACAAGAGATATTTCCCATTATACATTAAAAGAGTTGAAAAAGAGTTGTTGCCAAAGTCATTTAAGGAAACTGGAGCTATATTAGCTACTCGTAGGTCATTTGTACATGAAGATTCACGTTTGGGAACCAATATTGATTTGGTTGAATTATCAAGGGAAGAAAGTATCGACATTGTTAATAAGGAAGATTGGATAGTTGCTGAAAATTACCTTCAAAAGAAAAGGGTTGCGATTATTGTAAATGCATATGATGAAATCGGAACAAGCCATATTGACAGATGTTTATCTATGGCTTCAAAATTCGTTTTCCATGATATCCTATTTTTAATTGATGAGAATCATCCATTAGGTATTGATATTTTAAAGAAATATAATTATCCTTTTGATGTTTATGATGGGAAAGATGAGTTATTTGAAAAATTACGAAGGTTCCATACTCAAATTGTTGTTAATGATATTTTAGACACATCTTCGGAATATATTCTTAAATTAAAAAATGAAGGTTATTTCGTTGTTAACTTTGAAGATTTGGGTGTTGGCAGTGAATTTGCTGATGTGGTATTTGATTCACTCTATGAGCATGATTCCTCTCAAAAGAATATATTTTCAGGTTATAAATATTATATCCTGAAGGAAGAATTCTATTTCCAACCTCAAAAAATAATCACTGATGAAGTAAGAAATGTGTTGATATTTTTCGATGGAAGCGATTCGGACAACTTAACCGGAAAGGTATTGAATTCAATTTTGGCTACTAATTATCAAGGTAGAATAAACATTATTTTGGGATTGGATTATCCTAATAAAGAAGAGTTTGTATCTAAAATTGAATCAAATCCTGCCATTCAGGTTTATACTAATGTATCAGATATAAGTGAATTCATTTTTAAAGCAGACATTATTTTTACTTCCGCTGGAAAAACAACATATGATATCTGTTCATTGGGTGTTCCAACAATTTGCTTAAGTCGGGATGAAAGGGAACTTACTCATGTCTTTTGCAGTGAAGCAGCTGGATTTATCAACTTGGGTCTTGGGGTGAATGTTGACGAGACGGAAATTGGCGAGCAATTTGTGAGTCTTGTAAATAATTTTGATCAAAGAATTGAAATGAATAAAAGAATGCTCTCCATTGATTTGAAAAATGGATTTGATAATATTTCATCAACTATTAAAGCTGAATATAGAAGGTTTAAATTACGTAAATAGGTGTTCATTTGAATATTTTTAATAAAAGACCATTTTTAATCGCAGATATTGGATTTAATTTCTTTGACATTGCTCAAAAAGAAGGGATTTCAGACATTGATGCCGCAAAGCTTATGATTGATGAGGCAAAGTCATGCGGTGTTGATGCAGTAATGTTTCAGTCATACAGTTTGAAAAATATAATATCTCAAAATGCTCCTGCTTATTGGGATTTGTCTGACGAACCAATTGATTCTCAGTTTGAATTGTTTAAAAAATTCGATAAATTTGGTCGTGATGATTTCAAACAGTTATCTGATTATTGTAATGATGTTGGAATCATGTTTTTGTCAACACCTTATGATTTTGAAGCTGTTGATTATTTGGATGAGTTTATGGATGTTTATGCCATATCCTCTTCAGACATAACAAATATCCCATTCATTGAGTATATTGCAAGTAAGAATAAGCCGATATTGCTTTCAACAGGAGCATCGACTTTGAAAGAAATTAAAGATGCAATTGATGCAATTGAAGAGGTTTCTACTGTAGATATAGCTATTTTGCATTGTGTTTTATCACATCCTACATTTTATGAGGATGCAAATCTCTTAATGATTAAAGATTTAGCCAAAAATTTCCCGGATTATGAAATTGGGTACTCTGACCATACAAAATCCGATGAAAACATGATGATTTTAACAACAGCATATAATTATGGTGCAGTAATTTTGGAAAAGCATTTCACTCTAGATAAGACTTTACCGGGCAATGACCATGCTCATGCAATGGATGTTGTTGATGTTTTAAAATTTAAAGATAATTTAAACTTCCTATCTAAAATTAGCGGTCGCATCAATAAACAACCTTTGATTTGTGAATCTGCTACAAGAAAAGAAATAAGAAGATCTGTTGTGGCTAAAAAAGATATTGCTAAGGGTAAAGTAATCGAAAAATCAGATATTGCATTTAAAAGGCCAGGAACTGGCATATCTCCAACCGATGTTGGTGATGTTATTGGAAAAGTTGCAACTGTTGATATTTTGGAAGATACTTTAATTGATTTTGAAATGTTGCAATGATGTTGGTGATGTGGTGTTTTTTTTTAAATATTTGACCTATTCTATTGTAATGCATTCGTTAGGGCACATGTCAACACATGTTTCACAGTAACTGCATTCATCAGGGTCATTAATAGTTATTTTGCCGTCTTTAAGTACTAAAACTTCCATAGGACAAACATCGCTACAATCACCGCAGTGGTCACATTTTTCCATATCTATTGTAATATCTGCCATTTTTTCAATCTCCATTTTATTTATATAATTTAATTTAGATTTTTAGTATATAAATATGATATTTTTTTAAGTGATTTTAAAATAATAATAAAAAAAGAAATTAAATTTCTGCAGAACAATCTGCAGAATATTTGTTAATTAAAACAGCGCATTTGTCAATTGTTTCACTATCCAATTTTATTGTGCCTGTTTCGATTTTATTTAAAAGTTCTTCAACAAACAAGTCCTCATCAGTTAGTGGCATATTGATTACAACAACTTCATTGTTGATAAATCCGACTAAAGGTTCAACAAAACAGTTTTTGATATTGTTATCGTTAAGGAAATTAATTAAATCTTCACCTAAACTCAATGATTTTTGCTTAATTTTATTGTCTTGTGAAAATTTAGCTTGCTTAGTTGTATACCTGAATTTGCTCTTGTTTTCTGAAGTGGTTACTTCTTCAATTTTGTCTTCATCTAATTCACTGGATCCAATCATGTTCAAGTTTTCATTTTCTGATTCTAACCTGAGTTTTGGATTGTATTTTTGTGAGAGAAGTGCATAGATTCCAGTTGGACCAACAACTAAATGGTTTATACTGGATGATGAAGTTGGGGTTTTAACATTGTAGAAGACATAGTAATCATCAGGAAGGGTTAATAAATGTTCTCTAATAATTCTTGTTCTTTCTTCTACTTCTTTTACATCACGAGTTTTATAAAATCCATAAATTAAGATAACCACGCCAATAATTAATGTAAATATACCAATTCCACTGTTGATAATGAGAATCTCAATTACACTTAATATAAATATGACTGCACCTATGGCAAGAATTGTTGTATTCGGATCCATATCCGGCATGTTAAATTCAGGTCCGCCATTTTCAATAAATGAAATATTTGATTCTTCAGCACTTTCATCGGGTTCTTTAATACTAATTTTATCTATTAAACTTCCAAAAGACCCATTAGATTTGCTTTCTTCAATTTTTGGATAAGTTTCGTTGATTCCTTTCATAAATTCCTCTTTAAGGAAGTTTTTCATGATGTTATAATCATTTGTTTTTGGAACCGCAAATTCTTTTCCAAATTTGGTCATGACTGCTTGAGGTATGGTTGTTCTAGCAGTTCTAACAGCTTGTTCCTTTTCTTTTTCTTGTTCTTGCTGTTTTTTCTCATCATCAGCTATTTCTAACATATGTTCTTCTGAGAAGAAGTTTTCTAGTTTATTAGTAAATGATTTTAAGGATAGGTTATCTTCTGTTTTTGTTTCTTCAGGTGTTGAATCATTAGACTTTGATTTAGATTCTTCTCTGAATTTAGCAGCTTCTTTTTTCCTTTCTTTTAGATAATTGTCCAGTTCCTTATTCATATCATCATCAAGATATCTTAAAGAACCTCCGCAACTATCACATTCATAATCAAGTATGCTATCGCTACTTTTAATTTTATATTTTAATCCACAATCCTCACATTGGACAATATATGAATTATCATATCTGAATGAATCTATAAAAGATGAACGGGATTTTTTGCTATCATCAGAATACTCTTCTAAATATTCTAACTCTCCTGCACATGAAGAACACTCGAATGTAGTAATGTCGTCGTTATCATCGAGTTGGTATTTCGCACCACAGTTCTTACAGCATACAACTTTCATATTATCCTCTTTATAATTACTTGTTATGATATTACTTTTTTATTTTTTTTATTATATATGTTTCTAAAGTAAGGTAATTTTTGATGCAATATTATTATTTAAATTTTTCCTTATTTTCATCAGTTAATTACTTATTTTTATTTATTTTTATTTGAATATAAATAAACATCTCCGTTTTGGTATATCTTTGTAAATGGTTCTTTGATTGTCTTATTATCTTTGGCAATGAAGTAATCAACATTATTTTTAACCATTTCGTCCGTGAAGTTTGTTTCATTAGATTGTTTTTCGTATGAGTCTATCTGCATTTTCAGTATAAATGACATGTCTCCACCACGATCTGCCCAAATTGTTTTATTCATATATTGGGGGTCGTGATTTACTAACCATTCACCCACCGCCTTTTCTTCGGATGCTGCACTTTCAAAGTTTGGATGCATCTGATTGTCAAAGGTGTGCGGTGAATTTCCCATTGCATAAATTCCTGTACATAACAGTATTATGCAAATCAGTGCAATCGGAGCTATCACCTTAATCTTGTCCATGTATCTGATGGATTTCAATTTGTCAAATATTAATGCTAATGATAAAATTAGGTAATACACGATGGCTGGAAACATTGGTATGAAATATCTGTCCACTTTTATGTGATGGTAGGTAAAGAATGATAAATTGACTACAAACCAGTAAATCATTATAAAATCCAGTGGAAAATCATCCATGTCTGTTTCATATAATCCTCTATAAAGCGCCAAAAGGGCTAATGAAATAATTATTATTGAAAAAATAATTGAAATTTTGATGAATGTTAATACGAATATTGCTGTTCCTACGATAAAAATTGCCAGGCATATCTTATTCTTTTTATTTTTCATTATTTCCCTATTCTGGGAGCTGAATAATTTTGTCAGATATATTATTGCTCCAACAATTAATATGGTTAGGAATAGGTATGATATTCTTGATGGGTGTCCTCCAATCCATTGCATTTGGGAGATGTTAAATGCTCCTGGTTTGAGGGAATATGGAATGAAATGATTGGCTCCCATATAAATTAAAAAGTTGTCTTTATAATAAAAGATGTTGTTGTATGTTGTATCAATGACTGCATGAGTTGAAGCTGAAATGTCCTGGCCTTGGCTTAAGAAAAACATTCCAATGTTTAGATATTGATAAATTCCAATGAATATTGCAAAAACCAATGCTCCAAAACCTACTCCGATGAGAATGTCTTTTAAATTCTCTTTAATGTATGTGATAGGTTTTTTGACCATGAAAAATTGAATCAAAAGTACGGGTATCATTAAGACTACCGTAAATCTTGTGAAAAATCCAAGGGCAACTAATGGGAATGCAATGTAGAAATATTTCGTATTTTTTCGGAATGCTAAAAGCATGAAGTAAACGGACCAGATTGAAAAGCACAATCCAGGTATATCAAGCATTCCTTTTGTAACCCATACAATAATCAGCGGAAATGTTGATAAAATCATTGAACCTGTAAAACTTAAAACTTCGTCAAATCTTAGCCTTAGTAAAAAATACATTCCCAAAGCCGAAAATATGTAAAATACGCTACTTACAATGATTATTGTTCCATCGGATATGAATCCCATTCTAAAAAAGATTGAGGTTATCATTGGAATTAAAGGAGATAATCCTCGTGTATTTGCTAATCCAGTATCATAGCCGGCGTAAAACAATGCATTGTTCAAATAGAAGAATACGTCTCTGACATAGTAAACTCCGACTTTCAAATCAATATTTAGAAGCAATAACGTTATTGCAGTCACGATTATTAACAGGGATGATATTGCGAGTATATCCTTTTTATGTTCCTGTAAATTCATTTTGATACCTCATTAAAATGATCCGAATATAAATGCCACAAATGCAATCAGCATTCCAATTTTTAGATATTTTGAGACTTTGGCTGCTGTGGTTTTATCCTGATTTTTAATTATTAAAAATGCGGAGTATAGGAATAGTAGAACTGCAATGGCTATTACTATAAGATAATATAAACCGAAGATATTGGCATAGTATAGCAAGGGGCATAATGCACAATCAATGATTATTAGTATGAATGCCAAAATTGAAGTTATTTTTTCTCCATATAGTATTGGCAGTGTTTTTGCACCCTCTAACTTGTCTCCTTCCATATCTTCAATATCCTTTACAAGTTCCCGTGCAGTTGTCATGACAAATGCAAAAAATCCTAAGAATATGGATGTGATTATTATGCTTTCATGGTTTAATGTAAATCCTCCAAATACAAATCCAAATCCAGTCATAAATCCTACTGCAAGGTTTCCAATCAATGGTGTTGACTTTAATTTGTAAGCGTACAGATAAAGCACAACATCAGCCAGCAAAACAATCAAAAATGGAATCCAGTTATTGGTCAAGTAACTTATTAGAAAACCGCAGATTGTACCAAGAATAAATAATAGGTATCCATAGTTTTTCCCATTTTTTAGAGATATTCGTCCGGAAGGAATAGGTCTTTCAGGCTTATTTATCAAATCGATATGGTAATCGAAATAGTCATTGATTACATTTCCAGCAGCAGTTTCAAAAAATACTGCAAGCATTGCAAGAAATATTGGCAAATTAAAGCTTCTATCAATAATTGCAACTAAAATTATGACAATTGCACTCATAATTGCATTGCCGGGTCTTATAATTTCAATATAGGGTTTCATATTATCTCTCGTAAGAATAATAATCATTTATTTTTTTATTATTTTTTTTAAATTGTATTAAATAAAGCATACTTTTATATAATTTTATTATATACATAATATTAGTATTTTATTTAATAAAAATTATACTCAAATTAAATTATTTAGCTGGTGTTATATTTGAATAAAATTAAGATAGCTATTGTTGGAATTGGTAATTGTGCAAGTTCCCTTATCCAAGGAATTCATTATTATGATGGTAAAAAACCAGAAGATGCAATAGGACTTATGCATTGGGATATTGGAGGATATGAACCTAGTGATATTGAAGTCGTTGCGGCTTTTGATGTTGATGCAAGAAAAGTAGGAAAAACAATTGATGAAGCAATTTTTGCGAAACCTAATTGTACTACTGTTTTCCAAAAAGACATTCCAAAATATGATGTTAAAGTTAGCATGGGTCATGTTTTAGATGGTGTTGCAGAACATATGTCTAATTATGATGATGAATACACATTTGTTGTAAGTGATGAGGAGCCTGTAGATGTAGTAAGTGTTTTAAAAGAAAGCGGTGCTGAAATATTGGTAAATTATTTGCCTGTGGGTTCTGAAGAAGCAGCAAGATACTATGCACAATGTGCTCTTGATGCAGATGTCGCTTATGTCAATTGTATGCCTGTATTTATTGTTAGTGATGATGAATGGGATGCAAAATTCAAAGAAAAAGGAATTCCTATTGTTGGAGATGATATTAAAGCTCAAATTGGTGCTACTATCACTCACAGAACACTAGCTAATTTATTCATGGATAGGGGTGTAAAATTAGATAAGACCTATCAAATAAATACTGGTGGTAACACTGATTTTCTTAATATGTTAAATAGGGACAGATTAGACTCTAAAAAAGAATCTAAAACAGAGGCTGTTCAGTCAGTTTTAACTCAAAGAATGGATGATCGTGATATTCACATAGGTCCAAGTGATTATGTCCCATGGCAAAACGATAATAAATTATGTTTCCTCAGAATGGAAGGACGTACATTTGGTGATGTTCCAATGAATATTGAACTCAGATTAAGTGTAGAAGATTCTCCAAATTCTGCAGGATGTGTAATTGATGCTGTAAGGTGTTGTAAAATTGGTTTAGAAAGAGGTATTGGTGGACAATTAACTTCTATTTCTTCATATACAATGAAACACCCTCCTATTCAATACACTGATGATGAAGCATATGAAAATGTTGAAAAATTCATTTCTGGCGAATTAGAAAGATAATTTTTCATTTTTTCACTTTTTTTTATTTAATTCTTTTTTTATTTCAACTCTTGTTTTTGCCCTTTTTTTAATATTTAATATAATAAATTTATATAATACAAAAAACATATATTATAGTTGGATTATTATTGATTATTTTTAAATAAATATTAAAAGAGGTGTAATTTAATGGCAAAAGTAAGATTTACAGAAACAGCTCTTCGTGATGCTCATCAATCTTTACTCGCTACCAGGATGAGAACTAGGGACATGATTCCTATTGCAGAAGAAATGGATAAAGTAGGTTATTTTTCAGTAGAAGCCTGGGGTGGAGCTACTTTTGATACATGTATTAGATATTTGAATGAAGACCCATGGGATAGATTAAGACAATTGAAATCTGAATTTAACAGAACACCAATTCAAATGCTTTTAAGAGGGCAAAATTTGGTGGGTTATAAACATTATCCTGATGATGTTGTAACAAAATTCGTTGAAAAATCTTATGAAAATGGTGTGGATATTTTCAGGGTTTTCGATGCTTTAAACGATATTAGAAATATGGAAAAAGCAATTAAGGTTGCTAAAGACCAAGGAGCACATGTTCAAGGTACAATTAGTTATACTATTAGCCCAGTACATACTTTGGACGATTTTGTAGAATTAGCTAAAAATCTTGAGGCTCTTGATTGTGATTCTGTAGCTATTAAAGATATGGCTGGTTTAATTACTCCTTCAGCTGCTTATGATTTAGTTTCTGCTCTAAAAGAAGAAACTGATTTGCTTGTAGATTTGCATTGTCATTGTACCAGTGGTATGACTCCTATTAGTTATTATGCAGCTTGTCAAGCAGGAGTTGATGTTTTAGACACTGCTATTTCACCTCTCTCTTGGGGAACAAGCCAACCACCTACTGAAAGTATGGTTGCTGCATTGCAAGGCACAGATTTCGACACTGGTCTTGACTTAAAATTATTAACTCACATTAAAAAATACTTCGATGATATTAAAGAAAAATACGCTGGTATTTTAGATCCGATTTCTGAAAGTATTGATGCTGAAGTGTTGTTGTACCAAATTCCTGGTGGAATGCTTTCAAACCTCATTTCACAACTTAAAGAGCAAAATGCTCTTGACAGATACAATGATGTATTGGAAGAAATGCCTCGTGTTAGAAAAGATATGGGATATCCACCTCTTGTAACTCCGACAAGTCAAATTGTAGGTATTCAATCCGTAATGAATGTATTAGGTGGAGAAAGATACAAAACTGTATCTAACGAAGTTAAAGAATATATGAAAGGAATGTATGGTAAACCTCCAGCACCTGTAGATGAAAAAATATCTAAAAGAATCATAGGTGATGAAGAAGTTATTACTTGCAGACCTGCAGATTTATTGGAACCTGAATTTGATAAATTCAAATCTGAAGGTGAAAAAGAAGGATTTGTCAAATCTGATGAAGATGCATTAACTTATGCATTATACCCACCGATAGCTCCTAAATTCCTTAAAGGAGAAGCTGAAGAGGAAGAACTTAAAGCACCTTCTTTAATGGATGAAAATGATGCAATTGGAATTCCAACTCAATATAATGTTGAAGTTGATGGGGATGTATTTGAAGTTAAAATCATGCCTACTGGATTTATGGAAATCGAAGAAACCGATTCAGGAAACTTCAAACCAGTTGAAGGTGGAGTCACTTCATCCATGCAAGGTATGGTAATCAAACTCAATGTTAATGTTGGGGATAAAGTTACAAAAGGATCCACTATCTGTGTCATTGAAGCTATGAAGATGGAAAATGACATTCAGTCTGAAGTGGATGGTGTTGTAAAAGAAATCTTTATAGAGCCTGGAGATGCAGTTAGTGCAGGCGATACATTAATGGTAATCCAATAGATTACCTTTTTTTACTCTTTTTTTCTTTTTTCAGTAATTTTAAACTTACTAATGTTTTTATATACTTTCTATAATTATATTATATAAAGAAGTAGTTATTTGTGGGATTATTATGAAGGATATTTTTGATGAATGTCAATTTGGAGATTTAAAACTTAATAGTAGAATTGTTAGAACTGGAACTTGGGAAACTGAAACAGAAGATGGGGGATTTCTTTCTCCGGCTATTTACGATAGATATGAAAAAATTGCAAGTAGCGGTGCAGGTTTGATAATATCTGAAATGTTTGTGCTTGATTACAAGGACCGTTTCGCGCCATACTCTGCAAATTTAAATTATGTGGGTTTTGTAAAAGATTATAAGATGATAACTGATATTTGCCATAATCATGATGTTCCGATTCTTGGACAATTGGCATTCTTTTACTATGATGATGGGGACAATCAAAAAGCCGAACCGAATGATCTGACAATTGAAGGAATTAGGAAATTGCAATCTGAAGTAATAATGGCGGCTAAGAAATTCTCGTTCGCAGGTTTTGATGGAATTCAAATCGACATGGGAAATAATTTTTATCTGGCACGTTTCATAAATCCTTATTTCAATCAAAGAGAAGACCAATATGGTGGAAATACTGAGAATCGCGTAAGGGTTGCATCAGAAATCATTAAAGTAATTAAAAAAACAATGGATATGCATGTGAGTGTTAGGATTAATCCGTGGGATGTTAGAAAAGATGGAATGACTGCTGAAGAAAGTCTGAAAGTTGCAAAGGAACTTGAAAAAGCGGGTGCGGATAGTATTCAATTGACTGCACGTACAATTTCTTATCTTTATGATAGGAATGAAAAAAATCCGTTTTTAGTTTATGTTGACAAATTAATTGATGAAATTGGCATTCCTGTAATTTTAGGAGGATCTTTGAGAGACATGAAATCTATGAATGATGTTTTGAATAATACTGAAGTTGAGTTAATGTCTATGTCCAAGCCATTTGTAGCGCAGGCTGACTTTTTAGCTGATTGGAAAGCCAATGGAGAAGGAGTTTCAATTTGTCAAAGCTGCAATAACTGTTACTCTAAAAAAACCAGTACTTGCTTTAAACATTTTTAAATTCTATTTAGACTTATAGAATTAATCTTGTTTAAATTTCATTGAAAAAAACTGGCATTAATTTCAATTCCGTGTTGTGGATGACTTTATTTTTTATAATGTCTCCTTCTTTTTTTTTTTAATCTGAACTCAATTCAAAGTTTCTGTAGTTATATATTTACAACCATTCAACACTGATAGATTATTTTTTTTAGATTGAAACGATGGCTCTTTCAAAAACTTAATTGATTTTAATCAAAAAAATTTTTGAAGAGAAACAT
>R27__coassemble_583_pt1 | contig 22008 bp, 18 predicted proteins | sample R27__metabat2_low_PE_024 | metagenome-assembled genome bin R27
TCATGATTTAGTTTGATTTTTTTGATATATTAATTGAAGTTATTTTTGAAAGATTTGATTTTTAATGACGGAAAATATGGATTGATTTTCAAAAATGTAATCTCCAACATATAACTTGTCCGGGTTTTCGGGAATTACTGATGGAGGATAGAAATCATTATTAAAATAGAAATAATTAACAAATTCTGAAGTGTCCAAACCGACATTATGACCGTTGTCATTAGTCACATAAATATTTACACCATATTTTTTCCCATTATCAGTATCCTGCAACTTATAATCATAGGAATAAAGATTACGTCTATTTGTTCCTGAATCCTCATAAGAACAGATTTTAACGATAGCATCAACAGGGTCGGTTGCATAATCAGTATAGTTTCCTCCCCTAAAGCCGTAATACTCATTTGGAATAACTAAAAATTCACCAGTGTTTAACTTACCCACCAAAACAGTTTCATTATAAATCACACCGTATTTTCCATCAGGAGCCTTGATGAAAAAATGACCATAACCGTATTTGTTAAAGATTTTTTGAATCTTGCTAAGGGAATCTGATGAAATATTTTTGGAAGCAAGCATTTCACAAGCAATATTCTCTATATCTCTGGTTTCAGTGTCATTTGAAGAATCTCCACCATGGCTTGCAATCCATCCATCTTCAGTAATCATTGCATGAATGAAATGAGAATCGGGGGTGTCTATCTCCTGTACAATAATTTCCTGATTATTCAATTTATCATTATGTATAAGCACACCGTCAGCACTGAATTCAGCATCTTGTCTAAAAGCGAAAACGGTTTCATCTTTTTCCTGAATAGCAAATGAACAGCATTGAAAATGTGATTCATTGAAATCTGAATCGAAATCAGTTTCACTTACATCACTTGCACATATTACAGCGCCAGACAGACAAACAATCAAGCACACGAACAGGAATATTTTCTTGAGATTCATATTATGCCACAACTTATTTCACTAATATGTATTTTATTTAATTTGTAATATAACCTTTCCTAAAATTGAAAATGCTTTCCAAAAATCAATGCCAAAATCAAGAAAATGAACATTCAAGACCAAACAGAGTGCTTCAAAGGAATATATTGCAGAGAACCAATTTTGAATGACAATCAAAAAAGGATTTAGAAAATCAATAAAGTTTTTGAATGAGTCTTTTTAAACTCATCATAAAATATTAAATTATATATTATTCAAATATATTAATATCTAAAATTTTAAAAATTTTTGAGGATTGAAAAAGATGATTTATTCGACTGAAATTGAGAATATGTGTCCTGTTCGCAAAGGTGCAAATCACGGACCAGCTCCAATTCCTGAAGAAGGTAAATGGGTAAAAGCAAAAGAAGTATCAGATATTTCAGGCTTTACTCATGGTATTGGCTGGTGTGCACCACAACAAGGATGCTGTAAATTAACTTTAAATGTTAAAGATGGTATAATTGAAGAAGCTCTTGTTGAAACTTTAGGATGTTCTGGAATGACACATTCTGCAGCAATGGCTGGTGAAATATTGGTTGGAAAAACTATTTTGGAAGCATTAAATACTGATCTTGTTTGTGATGCAATAAATACTGCAATGCGTGAATTATTCTTACAAATTGTTTATGGAAGAACCCAATCTGCATTTTCAGAAGGAGGACTTCAAATTGGTGCTGGACTTGAAGATTTGGGAAAAGGTCACAGAAGCCAAGTAGGAACTATATTTTCCACAAAAGAAAAAGGACCAAGGTATTTGGAATTGACTGAAGGTTACATTACTGAAATTGGCCTTGATGAAGATGATGAAATAATCGGTTATAAATATATTAATCTGGGCGTCATGCTAGACCAAATCAAAGATGGCGTTGACCCATTGGAAGCTATTGAAAAGGCAACCGGTCAATATGGAAGATTTGATGACGCAGCCAAAAAAATAGATCCAAGAAAGGAGTGATTACAATGAGTTTATTTGAAAGTTATGAAAGAAGAATTGATCAAATCATTCCTGTTTTAGAAAAATATGATATTAAAGATATGGAAGAAGCAAAACAAATCTGTTTGGATAAGGGATTCGACCCTTATGAAATTGTCAAAGGCGTTCAGCCAATTTGTTTTGAAAATGCCTGCTGGGCATATACTCTTGGTGCTGCAATTGCTGTAAAACAAGGCTGTACCAAAGCATCAGATGCTGCTAAGGCCATAGGTGAAGGATTACAAGCATTCTGTATTCCTGGAAGTGTTGCAGATGATAGAAAAGTAGGTTTAGGTCATGGAAACTTGGCTTCAATGCTTTTAAGTGATGAAAGTGAATGTTTTGCATTTCTTGCAGGTCATGAAAGTTTTGCAGCGGCAGAAGGAGCTATTGGAATTGCAAACTCTGCAAATGAAGTACGTGAAAAACCATTAAGAGTTATCTTAAACGGTCTTGGAAAGGATGCTGCATTAATCATTTCAAGAATAAATGGATTCACTTATGTTCAAACTGAATTTGATTACTTCACTGGAGAAGTTAAAGTAGTTCGAGAAAAAGCATACTCTGATGGTGAAAGGTCAAAAGTAAGATGCTATGGTGCTGATGATGTAAGGGAAGGCGTTGCTATTATGCATCTGGAAGGTGTTGATGTGTCAATCACTGGTAACTCAACAAACCCAACCCGTTTCCAGCATCCTGTAGCAGGAACATACAAAAAGGAATGCATTGAACAAGGTAAAAAATACTTCTCTGTTGCATCCGGTGGTGGAACAGGCAGAACATTGCATCCGGATAACATGGCTGCAGGTCCTGCTTCTTATGGTATGACTGACACCATGGGAAGAATGCATTCTGATGCTCAATTTGCGGGCTCATCATCTGTACCGGCTCACGTGGAAATGATGGGATTGATTGGTATGGGTAATAACCCAATGGTTGGTGCTAGTGTTGCTGTAGCTGTAGCTGTTGAAAAAGCAATGAAAAAATAAGAGTTTATCTCTTATTTATCTTTTTTTTATGATTTTTAAAACTGAAAATCTAATTTTAAGGCCTTGGGAAGAAGGCGATGCTGAAAATTTATATCACTTTGCAAAAAATCCTAAAATCGGTCCGATAGCAGGTTGGCCACCACATGAAAGTATTGAACATAGTTTGACCATTATCAATACAGTTTTCAATAAAAAGGAAACTTATGCCATAACATTCAATGAAATTCCAATCGGCTGTGTTGGTCTTTTGATTCATCCTGATGGAAATCATTATTGGGGTGATGGATCAGCTGAACTTGGATACTGGATAGCAGAACCGTATTGGGGTAAAGGTTTAGTTGTTGAAGCTTCAAAAGTTATTATAAGACATGCTTTTGATGATTTGGATATCAAACAGATTTATGCAACATATAGAATTGAAAATACGCAGTCAAAAAGAGTCTTAGAAAAGCTTGGTTTCAGATATTATACTGAACTGGACAACGTTAATTATTTGGGTGAAACATTTAGGGAAGTTGCAATGGTTATGGAAAAATAGTTTTATATATTTTAAGATATTAACTTTATACTAATGACTAGAATTTGTAAAAAATGTGAATTTGAAAATCAGGATGATTATGATTTTTGTGCTAAATGCGGCACTCCGTTGGTTGAAGGACTTAAACCTAAACAAGTTTATGTTTACACAGGTCAGCAACCTCAAATCAATAAGAAAGCCGTTATAGTTTCTTATATTGTTACTATTTTTTTATCATGGAGTGGTGTGGTTTTTGGAATTTTAACTAAAAATACTTCATTGAGTGCTTTTGCATTTTTTGGTTTTTTCATGCCGTTCTATTTGCTTCAGGCACCTGTCAAAGAGCTTAAAAAGCATGGAATAATACAATTTATTATTTCTGCTGTAGGTGTTGGTTTATCTTTTTATATTATGTTGCATTAATAAAATTAAAAAAAGGGAAATTATACGAAAATAAATCTAATATTTCCCATTAAAATTTGTATTGGAACTTGGAATATATTCATTCCGTTCTTGCTCATTGCAGTATCCACTGCATCTCCCCTATCCATTGTTCCAGGAACATTTTCATTTCCGGCATAACCGTTGTATGCATCATTTGCACGAATATCGTCTACAATTGTAGTGCCGAATATTGCCTCTGCAGCATCATTGTTTACGCTGGCAATTATATGGGGTGTATAATTGTAGCTGTAAGTCATGATATCACGTGCAGCACCGTAAGGGTCTTTCGGATTGTCTATATGGACATTATGCAATGTTTGACCTTGAGCATTTACAGAACTTCCTGGATAAACCCAGTCATATCCTATAATGGAAAATTTGGCAGCCATATCAATACTGGCATCTTCTCCTGTATCTTCAGCAACTATCAGAATCGGGCTGACAATTGTTGTTGCCAATGCCGCCAATATTACTGCAACAATTACCAATATAATTAAAGGTATTATTTTCATGTTTTAATTTTATAATTCTTTTAAATATTAATACTTAACTTTTTTAATTATCAGAAACATATTAATTTATATATAAAAATTTTGGTGATATTGTGATTATTGGTGGTTCAGCTTCTCAAGATTTGGCAGCTCATGTTGCTCGTGAACTTGGTGAGGAAGTAAGTTATGTTGAAACTAAAAAGTTTCCGGATGGAGAAAGATATTTGCGAATAAATGGCGAAATTGAAGACGAAGTGACTGTTATCCAGTCAACAGGATATCCTCAAGATGAAAATTTAATGGAATTGCTCTTTATAATTTCCACTCTTAAGGATTTGGGAACTAAAAAAGTAAGGGCTGTCGTTCCATATATGGGATATGCAAGACAGGAAAAACGTTTTAACCCTGGTGAATCAATTTCAGCAAAGACAATTTGTAATTTAATTCAGGCAGCTGGTGCAGATGAATTCATCACATTCAATATTCATGAGGCATGTGTTTTGAATTTCTTTGATATTCCTGCAAAAAACGTCTCAGCAATGCCGGCTATAGCAGAATACTTAAATAAGAAATATTTTAAGAAATCTGATGAAAAACCATTAATTATTGCTCCTGATAAAGGAGCATATGGATTTGCACAGGAAATCTCTGAAATAATCGGATGTGACTGTACTTATTTAACTAAAGTACGTTTAGGTCCCGATAAGGTAGAAACCAGAATTGTGGATGTCAGATGCGACAGTGAAAGTGACAATACCGTTAATATTGATTCCGTAAAAGGAATGCATGCAATTATTGTGGATGATATAATTGCTACTGGAGGAACTATTGTAAATGCAATAAATATCCTAAAACAGTATGGGGCATCTTCAGTAGACGTATGCTGCGTACACCCGATCTTAACAAATAATGGTGCTACAAGAATCTATGAGGCAGGAGCAAATAAGATAATTGGTACAAACAGTTTATCTTCAGATACATCACGTGTTTCCATTGCAAAAAGTATTGCTGATGCATTGAGGGAATAATATGCCAATTGATAAAGCTAAAATTAAAGAAGAGCTTGTAGATAAATCAAATAATATTTTAGCCAAATATGCTGAAAAGGATATTGTTGAAAGCGTATCAGTAATGAATATGGCTGCTAAAACAGTGTTTTTAGGTTCACTGAGAGTTTACAATGATGATGTTGTATCCAATATAAAAAAAGATTTGAAAAAGGAATTGACAGGTTATGGTGATTTGACAATAAGGGATGAAAAGGTAATCCCTTGCTGTGCTCCAAGATATGTCCATATTAGTTTTAATATTTCTATTGAAAATTAGATATCATGAAGGAATTCAAATTAAATTCTCCATATAAACCATTGGGCGATCAACCAAAGGCAATTAATTCTTTAGCTGATGGGATAAATGAAGGAATAAAAGAACAGACTCTTTTGGGAGTGACAGGTTCAGGTAAGACATTCACAATGGCGAATGTTATTGAAAAGGTTCAAAAACCAACCCTTGTTATTTCACATAACAAAACTTTAGCAGCACAGCTATATGAGGAATTTAAGGAATTCTTTCCGGATAATGCAGTAGAGTACTTTGTTAGTTATTATGATTATTATCAGCCGGAAGCATATGTGCCAAGAACAGATACATTCATTGATAAGGAAGCTTCAATAAATGAAGATATTGATATAATGAGGCACTCTGCAACTCAATCTCTCCTTTCAAGGGATGATGTGATTGTAGTAAGTAGTGTAAGTTGTATTTACGGTATCGGTTCTCCTGAAGATTATGGCGAATTTGCTTTTGGAATAGCTGTCGGTGATGTTTATGATCGGTCTGAAATAATAGCTAAGCTTATTTTTATGCAGTATGAGCGAAATGACATTGAATTTGATAGGGGTCAATTCAGAGTTAGGGGAGATGTTATAGAAATTAATCCAGTTCATGGAACTCCACCTATAAGAATTGAGCTGTTTGGTGATGAAATCGATGCCATTAGTTTAATTGATAAGGTTACAGGTAAAAAGAAGGAAAGCCTTAAAAGATACATGATTTTCCCTGCAAAGCACTTTGTAGTAGGGCAGGACAAAATGGATGTTGCACTTTCAAAAATCAGACAGGAATTAGATGACAGGCTTTTGGAATTAAACTCAATGGGAAAATTGCTTGAAGCTCAAAGATTGGAGCAGAGAACTCGTTTTGACATTGAAATGCTTCAGGAGATGGGGTATTGTCCGGGTGTAGAAAACTATTCCATGCATCTGTCTGGACGTAAATGGGGTGAAAAACCGTATTCCCTTTTAAAATATTTCCCGGATGATTTTTTAACAATCATTGATGAATCTCATGTTACTGTTCCTCAAATCAGGGGGATGTATAATGGTGACAGGGCACGTAAGGAAACTTTGGTTGAACATGGTTTCAGGTTGCCTTCAGCTAAGGAAAACCGTCCATTGAGATTTGATGAGTTTGAATCTTCAGTAAATCAGGTCATTTACGTATCGGCAACTCCGGGTCAATACGAACTTGCAAAATCAAGAAATGTCGTAGAGCAGATTATCAGACCGACAGGATTGGTTGATCCTGAAGTCTTGATAAGGCCAGTTACAGGCCAGGTTGAGGATTTGCTTAAGGAAGTTAAATTAACTGCCGAAAAGGATGAAAGGGTATTGGTTACTACATTAACAAAAAGAATGGCGGAAGATTTGACAGACTATTATGCAAGAATTGGTGTCAAGGTAAGATATATGCACTCTGAAATCGATACATTGGAAAGGATTGACATTGTTGATGATTTGAGGAGGGGTAAATTTGATGTGTTGGTTGGCGTAAACCTTTTAAGAGAAGGTTTGGATCTTCCTGAAGTGTCATTGGTAGCTATTTTGGATGCAGATAAGGAAGGATTTTTAAGAAACGAAACTTCCTTGATACAGACCATTGGGCGTGCAGCAAGAAATGTAAATGGCCGTGTAATAATGTATGTGGATGATATGACTGATTCGGTTAAAAATGCTTATGACATTACCCTTAAAAGACGCAAACTGCAGATGAAATATAATGAAGTTCATGGAATCACTCCAAAGTCAACACAAAGAACTTTAAAAGAAAAACTTGCAGAAGAAGATGAAAAATACAAAGGCATCGGAGCAGATGTTAGTACAATGCCGAAAGATGAGCTTCGCTTGTTAATCAAGGATTTGGAAAAAGATATGAAGGATGCTGCTGCAAGACTGGACTTTGAAAGGGCTGCAGATTTAAGAAACAAGCTTTATGCCTTAAAAGGGTTTGACAAATAATCTTATTTTTTTTTAGGGTGGTGAAATATTACTTTTCACATGCTCTTTAAAATACTTTATAAAGGATATTGTTCTAATATTATATAACTAATTTTTTTTAGGAGTTTATTATGGCAGAAGATTCTAAAAAACAGATTATCATTAAAGGTGCACGTGAGCACAATCTGCAAGATATTGATGTAAGTGTTCCTCGTGACGAATTCATTGTAATTACTGGGCTCAGTGGTTCTGGAAAGTCTTCATTGGCTTTTGATACAATCTATGCTGAAGGACAGCGCAGATATGTTGAGTCATTATCAGCTTATGCAAGACAATTTTTAGGTCAGATGAAAAAGCCTGAAATGGAGTCCATTGAAGGATTATCTCCTGCAATTTCAATTGATCAAAAAACAACAAGAGAAAATCCAAGGTCTACTGTAGGTACAATTACTGAAATTTATGACTATTTAAGATTATTATTTGCAAGAATAGGCATTCCGCATTGTCCTAATTGTGGAAAAGAGGTTTCACATCAAACCATTGGTCAAATAGGTGAATCAATAATTGAAGAAGGAGAAGGAATTAAAATTCAAATTTTATCTCCTGTTGTAAGAGACAAAAAAGGCCAATTTAAAGATGTTTTGGAAGATTTGAGAAACAAAGGTTTCGTAAGGGTTCGCGTTGACGATGAAATAAGGGATTTGGAAGAAGACATATCTCTTGCAAAAACATACAGACACAATATTGATGTTGTAGTAGATAGATTAAAAATCCGTAAGGATGTCGACTTTAAAAGAAGGCTTGTTGACTCATTGGAAACTGCAGCTGAATTTTCAGAAGGTTTAATCACAGTCTTATTTGATGATGGCGATAAGGAATATGAAAAAAAATATTCGGAGCATTTTGCATGTGTTGATTGTGGAATAAACTTCGAAGAGCTAACTCCAAGGATGTTTTCTTTCAATGCTCCGCAGGGTGCATGTCCTGAATGTAACGGTATCGGTTCCAAAATGGAAATCGATCCTGATCTGGTAGTGCCGGACAAATCATTGTCTTTAAATGAAGGTGCAATTGTACCTTGGGCAAGTTCTGCTAAAAGGGAAAATTATTATTTCCAAATGCTTGATGCAGTTTCAAAACATTTTAATTTCAGCATGGACACTCCATTTGAGGAACTTGATAAGAAATATCAGGATACAATTCTTTTTGGCTGTGATGAAAAAATTCCATTCAATTTTAAAAGAAGAAATAAATCCTATATGGTGAATCGTAGATTTGAGGGTGTTGTTCCAAGAATGCAAAGATTATACTTTGAAACCAAATCAAGTTATTCAAGAAAATACCTCTCAAAATTCATGTCTGATAGGAAATGTTATGTTTGTGATGGAAAGAGATTAAGGCCTGAAGTTTTAGCCGTTACTGTTGGTGGAAAATCTATCATTGATGTGTGTGATTTGGCGATTAAAGACTCATATCAATTTTTCCAGGATTTGGAATTGACTGAAAGGGAAAATTTCATTGCAAAAGAAGTTTTAAAAGAGATTAAAGAGCGCTTAAGCTTCTTGGTTGAAGTTGGTCTCGATTATCTGTCCATGTCTAGGTCTTCTGGTACATTGTCTGGTGGTGAAGCCCAAAGGATTCGTTTGGCAACCCAGATAGGTTCAGGTTTGGTGGGTGTTTTATACATTTTGGACGAACCAAGTATAGGACTTCATCAAAGGGATAATATTAAACTTATTGAAGCATTGAAAAGACTCAAAGACTTGGGAAATACCTTGGTAGTCGTTGAACACGATGAAGAAACTATTTTATCTGCAGACCATGTTGTTGACATTGGTCCCGGTGCCGGTGAGCATGGTGGAAAGATAGTTGCCCAGGGAACTCCATTGGATATCATGAAAAATCAGGATTCTATCACTGGCCAATATATTTCAAGAGTTAAAAAAATTGATATTCCTAAAGATAGACGTGAAGGAAATGGTCAATTCATTGAAATTAAAGGTGCAGCTCAAAATAACCTTAAGGACATTGATGTTGAAATCCCATTAGGTAAATTCACTTGTGTCACTGGGGTCAGCGGTTCAGGTAAAAGTAGTCTGATTAATGAAATTTTATACAAGGGAGCACACGGTAAATTGTCCAAAAAATTCATGTTTGCCGGAAAATACGATAAAATTGAAGGATTGGAAAATATTGACAAGGTAATTGCAATCGACCAAAAACCTATTGGTAGAACTCCTAGATCAAATCCTGCAACATATACTGGTGTGTTCACAGATATTCGTGAATTGTTTGCAAATACTCCAGAATCAAAGGCAAGAGGATATAAGCCTGGAAGATTCTCATTCAATGTTAAGGGAGGAAGATGCGAAGCTTGTTCCGGTGATGGGATAGTTCAGATTGAAATGCACTTTTTAGCTGATGTTTACGTTCCATGTGAAGTATGCGGGGGTAAAAGATACAATGAAGAGACTTTAGATATTAGATATAAAGGTAAAAATATTTATGAAGTCTTGGAAATGACTGTTGAAGAGGCATTGCAGTTCTTTGAAAACATTCCAAAAATCACTAAAAAGCTTCAGACATTATATGATGTCGGTTTGGGTTATATGAAGATAGGTCAACCTGCTACAACACTGTCTGGTGGTGAAGCTCAAAGGATTAAACTGGCAAAAGAGCTTTCAAGATCCAGTACTGGCAAGACATTGTATATCTTGGACGAACCTACTACAGGTCTTCATTTTGCAGATATCAAAAGATTATTGGAGGTTCTTGCTAGATTGACCGATGCAGGCAATTCTGTTGTAGTAATTGAGCATAATTTGGATGTTATCAAGACTGCAGACCATATCATTGACCTTGGTCCTGAAGGTGGAGACGGTGGTGGTGAAGTAATTGCTACTGGAACACCAGAAGAGATTGCTGAGGCGGGTACTTACACTGGTCAGTTCTTGGAACGTATGCTTGATGAGAATATTACTCCTTATGCAAAAGAACTGGTGGAAGATATAGGAAAATAATCTTTTCTTATATTATTTTTTTCTACTTTTTCGTTACTGTTAATTTAGTTATGAATTATTCTATTTTTCTTTTTTTAGATAAATTATTTAATTAATTAAATCAAATATAATAATAATTATTTTTAGGTGATAAATTGAGTTTTGATTTAAAAGAGGCATTTTTAATTTTTATCCGTGGTGTCCTTATGGGTTCGGCGGATATTGTTCCAGGGGTTTCTGGAGGAACCATTGCATTAATTACTGGAATTTATGGACATTTGGTGGAAGCGATAAGTAATATTAAGTTTGGATTTATAAAACCATTGCTTAAGGGAGATGGCAGAGGTTTTATTAATGGTATATTGGAAGAGATAGATTTTAAATTCTTTATTCCATTGGTTTTGGGTATTGGAGTTGCTTTTTTAACATTGGCAAAAGTTGTTACTTATTGTATGGATGTGCATACTGCTTTAACTTATTCATTTTTCTTAGGTTTAATCATAGCTTCAGCAGTAATCCTATTTAAAAAATTAAATGAAATTAACTTAAAAAATATTCTATTTGCCATAATAGGTGCTATTTTAACATATATTTTTGTAAGTTTAAATCCTATGGCTGCCCATCATTCTTTAATCATCATATTCTTCTCTGGTATGATAGCAATCTGTGCAATGATTTTACCTGGTGTTTCAGGTTCATTCTTATTATTGCTTCTAGGGCAATATGAATACATGTTGACAGCACTTCATGAGCTTCATTTCGCAGAAATCATAACCTTTGTTGTAGGTGCTTTGATAGGTATTCTTGGATTTTCAAAAATCTTAAATTATCTGCTTAAAAACCATGAACACGTCACAATGGCATTTCTTATTGGGGTTATGCTTGGGTCTTTAAAGGTTCCTGCAGTGGAAATCATGAATTCAACAGGTTTAAATTTTTCAGGACTTTTCCCATGTTTGATTGTTGCTGTAATTGGTTTTGCGTTAATCATTATTTTAGAGACAAGATTTGATTACATTGAGTAATCATTTTTCTTCTTTTTTTAATTAATAACATTTTAATATAACTTAAGTCATTTTTCTAGGAACAATTAAATATATCTTCGACAAAGATAATAACAAGATTAATACATGGTGATTGTTATGGGAATTTGTCCTAGATGCGGTTCTTGGGTTGATGCAGGCGAGCCTTATTGTCCAGATTGCTGTTATGATGGAAGTGGTGGAACAGATAAAGTTAATTCAGTTTATGATTCTGACAAGAGGGATGTTGAAGATGCATTGGATGAATTGGGGTATGATTTTGATGATTTGGAATCAGGATTTGTTGATGAGGATGAACTTGGAGAAATCCTGGAGGATATGTAGGTGGTGTTGATTATGACAAAGCAATGTTTTTTCTGTAGCTATCCTAACAATGACAATGCAACACGATGCATCAATTGTGGAATGGAACTAAATAAGTATTGGGATAAATCCGGTGAAAAGCCGGAACTTATAGATAAACGAAAAAGATAACTAATTTGAGGGAATAATATGAAAATTTGTCCGAAATGCAGTTCAATACTGGCAGATAATGAGCCTTACTGTGAAAATTGCGGTTATGACCCAGCTTTTGATGGGGGCAGTTGGAAGTCTGATGACTTGTCACTGAAAGTTTCGAGGCCCCATGGTGAATATCTTTAGATATTCAATTCAAATCTGGAGATTAACTTAATTAACAATTAAATATATAATATTATCAATGCTAGTTTTAAAGAAAGTTAAAAAACAGTGGAAGTTATATCCAATCGGTTCTCCAAAGGGTGCACTGAACCATAAAAGAGAACCTGAATTTGTTGGAAATATCAAGTTCAGGCATGAAGGAGATTCTCTTGATATCTCAAGGTTCGTAGCCGATTATAACTTTAAGGATAACTCCACATTAAACGAAAAATTGCTGCCTCCCGGAGAAGTCATCAAGTTACTTCGCTCCCAGGCTGTTTTTCTTGCAACACCTGATGAAAAGGTGGAAAAATTCCTAAAATCATACAACATTAAAGTCCGAAAAACACAAGTATGTGACTATTGCGCATTTGAAGGAAATATTACAATCGTCAATTCATCCTACTCATATAAATATAACAATCAACTAATCTGCAAAGAATGCGCTCAGGATACGATAAAAGAAGAATTAAAGCTTCAGGGATTTGACAGAGCTATTTTTAGAAATCTTAAAAAAACATTGGAAAAAACAGGAAGTCTGGAAAAAACACTGTCAGTCTTATCTCCTCACTTTGATGCAATAAAGAATAGAAATCTGACATTGTTTGACAAGACCGGAAAATCCAAGCATATCATTCCTCCTGTGGATATGAAAAGATTGAAGATTCCAAAAAAATTTAAGCAGGTTCTTCTGGACTCAGGAAACACAAAACTGTTGCCGGTTCAATATTTAGCCATTAAGGAAGGACTTTTAAGGGGAGATGATTTGCTTGTTGTAAGTGCAACAGGTTCCGGTAAAACACTGGTTGGGGAGCTTGCAGGTATTACGGAGGCTTTGAAAGGTAAAAAATTCGTATTTTTAACTCCGTTGGTCGCCCTTGCAAACCAAAAATACAGAGATTTTAAAAAAAAATACTCAAAATTGGGTTTGAAAGTATCCATTAAGGTTGGAAGAAATCGTGTAAAAGCAAAAGGGGAGTTAAATCTTCCGGATTCTGATGTTTCCAAGTCAGATATTGTTGTTGCAACATATGAGGGAATAGATTATCTTTTAAGAAACGGCAATTCCAACAGTTTATCTAATTTGGGTGTTGTTTTGATAGATGAAATTCATATGATTGATGATGAAGACCGTGGAACACGTCTAAACGGTTTGATTAAGCGTTTAAAGCATCTGTATCCCAAAACTCAAATTATAGGATTGTCCGCAACTGTTAAAAATCCTGAATTTTTAGCGGATGAATTTAATATGAAGCTTGTTAAGTATGATGAGCGGCCGGTTCCTTTGGAAAGGCACCTGGTTTATGTTAGAAACGAGTCTCAAAAACGTCATCTGATGCAGAGATTGGTTAAAAGGGAGTACAATACTAAATCCAAAAAAGGATTTAGGGGCCAAACTATAATATTTACAAATTCAAGACGCAAAACTCATCAGATTACAAACTTCCTGACAAATAAGCATATAAACGCAAGGGCATATCATGCAGGATTGTCCTATTATAAAAAGGAAAAAATAGAAAAGGACTTCGATAAGGGTAAAATATCCTGTGTTGTAACTACTGCGGCTCTTGCGGCAGGTGTGGACTTCCCGGCTTCACAGGTTATATTTGATTCATTGATAATGGGAAATAAATGGATTAATCCAAATGAATTTGCACAAATGCTTGGTCGTGCAGGAAGGCCTTCCTATCATGATAGAGGTATTGTTTATTTGATTCCGGAGATTGGAAATGATTTTGCAGGTGAATCGGAAGAGGCAATGGCATTGGACCTTTTAGAAAGCAATAGTGAAGATGTATACATTGAATATGATGAGGAATCATCTTATGAACAGATTCTTGCAGACATATCTTCAACTTCAATAAGGTCTTTTGAAGAGTTGAACAAGTTTTATAAGAATATTGATGTTCCGATAAGCATTAAGATAGCTGTTGATGAAATGGATGACTTGGGATTGATTGAGAGAAGTCCAAATAATAAACTCTCCGTAACAAAATATGGAAGGGCAACATCAGTGTCATTTTTATCAATTGAGGATGCGGAATTCATCAAAAATACTCTGAATGATTATAATTATTTGAAAAGATATGTTGGGCATTCTCCAATGTATAAGAAAAAGGATAAGTATGATAAGCTTAAGGTGCTGATTCTGGCGATGGCACTGGATTTGGAAATGTTTGAAAATGCATATCTTTCAAATGTCATTCACAATCAGATTTCCAATGCCTTAAAGATTAAATTTTCCACCAGATTATTTGCAGAATCAACTTTAGACATCATATCTTCAGGTGAGGCAATTGAAAAGGTCGATAAAAAATTCCAGGATGCATTGATTGCTCTTCAAAGTGATTTCATGCAATGCAAATGTCAGGACAGGCCGTTTTGCAGCTGTATGCAAAGGGGAATTTCGGAAGTCATTGTCCACGAAAGACTTAAAGGTAAGGATCCTCAAGATATATCAAATAAGTTATTCAGAAAATATCAAATTCAAGTCTATCCTGGAGATATATTCTCATGGTTGGATAATTTCGTTAAAAATTTAGACGCCATAAAAAGGATTGCCAAGGCGTATAATAGGCAGAATTTTGTCAAAAAAACTAATTGGTTAATTAAGAAAATAGAAAATGGGTGAAATGCATGTATGCAGATGAAAAAATATTGATAGGTTGTAATGAAAACACATGTGTGAGTTTATTACCAAAACTAGCTAATAGACATGGTTTAATAGCAGGTGCAACTGGAACAGGTAAAACAATTACTTTAAAAACTTTAGCGGAATCCTTTTCGGATTTGGGAGTTCCGGTCTTTTTGGCTGATATGAAAGGGGATATTTCAGGACTTGCAAAAATAGGCTCAGAAACAGAAAAAATCAAAACCAATGTTGATAAATACGGTCTTGCAGAAAAGGGATTCAAATATCAGGCATATCCTGTTGAATTTTGGGATTTATTTGGTCAAAAAGGACTTCCTGTAAGGGTCACATTGTCTGAAATGGGTCCGACTCTTTTGGCTAAGATATTGAATTTATCTGAAGCACAGACTGGTGTTTTAAACATTGTATTTAGGGTTGCAGACAATAATTCTCTACCAATAATTGATTTAAAAGACTTAAAGGCCATGATTAATCATGTCGTTGAAAACAAGGCCCAATATGAAAGTGAATATGGTGCTATAGCTGAAAAGTCAGCAAATACAATTTTAAGAAGCTTGATAACTCTCGAAGATCAGGGCGGTAACGACTTTTTCTTTGAACCTGCACTTGATTTGAATGACTTCATTAGAGTTGATGAAAACGGAAAAGGTATCATTAACATTTTGGATGCTCAAAAATTGTCACTTTCTCCGGAATTATATTCAACATTTTTACTTTGGATGTTATCAGAATTATTTGAGAATTTACCTGAAGTGGGCGACATGGACAAGCCTAAATTCGTATTCTTCTTTGATGAAGCCCATCTGCTGTTTGATGACATGTCTGCCGAATTCGGCAAAAAAATCGAACAAATCGTAAGGCTAATCAGGTCAAAAGGTGTAGGTTTATATTTCATTTCACAGTCTCCTGCAGATATTCCCGATGATATATTGGCACAACTTGGAAATCGTGTTCAGCATGCACTTCATGCATACACTCCAAAAGACCAAAAAGCGGTTAAGGTGGCTGCTGAAACATTCAGACCAAACCCAGAATTCAATACTGAAGATGTCATCTCAGAACTTGGAATCGGACAGGCGTTGGTGTCTGTTTTGGATGAAAATGGTGTTCCTGGAATAGTTGAAAAAGTGGACATTGTGCCTCCACAAAGTTATATCGGAGCTATTGATGATGCAATGAGGGAAGAATTAATCAATTTATCTGAACTCAAGCCTAAATACTTCGAACCGGTTGATCCGGAATCTGCCTATGAATTGCTTTTGAACAAAATTGAATCTGATTCTAATCTTGAAAGTGAAGTAGTGCCTGAAACTAAAGAAGTCATTGAAGAAGCTATTGAGCAAAATCAAGAATCTCAAGTTGAAGAAGCTCCTGCTCAGGAGGCTCCTCAGGAAAAACCTGCATTCGGTTTGGGCGATATCATCGGAACCGTTATGGGTGGAAGCCAACCTGCAAAAGGCAAAAGAGCTAAAAAATCCGAAACCCAAAAAATGGCTGAAAGGGCAGCATCACAGGCAGCCAATACTGTTGCACGTGAAGTTACAAAAGGAATAATGAGGGGAATCTTCGGACAAATGAAATAGGTGATAATGTGCCACATCCTCACAAAAAAGCAGTGGCTAATATGCCTGCTTCATCTTTAATTGGAATTATTGAAGAGTCTAAAATGACTTATGTTCGTGAAAATTTAAGCATTTTCTTACATGAAAATCAGATAAAACTCTTAAAGCAAGTTAAAAAGCATGAAAAACCTCATCACAAACGCATTAGGGTTAAGCAATTTGAAAAAGCCAAAAAAGATGATCTTTTCAATATGCATTTGGGTTTGTATTTGAAGAAATATCATAAATTGGAAAAAATTGGATTGATTGAAATCGATTTGAATCCGGATAATGGACTTGAATATGACTGCACTTTAACTTCTAAAGGCAAAGATGTTTTGAATGAAATTTTTGCTTTGGAAAAAGAATGGGAAAGTGTTGTAAACATTAGTGATGAAGATTTGGAAGTTTTAAGGAAATTGGCTCTAGATTCATTTGAAATTTCATATAAACATAAGAAAAAGAAAGGTTTCATATTTTAAAGTATTCAAAATCCATGGCTATTGATTTGTATGCGTTTTCTACAGATTCAATAGCTTCATTTCTATTTTTAAAATAATATAGGTGGCTTTCACATTCACAGTCACTGCATCCGAAGTTCTTGACACCGTCTGTTTTTGTTGCAAGGAATTTTGATAGTTCACATTCAACTTTTTTGTTTTCATTGTAGATTATACAGGTGATTTCTGCTTTTTTCAATAGGTAATCTATGTGCCAATGTAACTTTTTTTCATCACTTAAATGTCTTTTAATTCTTGATTCTAAAGAATTCATGGCTGAGCCAACATAGACATAATATCCATTTTTGAAGTTAATCTTTCCTAATTTTCCGACTTTGATTTTTTTCGTATTCTTTAAATGAGTAGTTAAGCAGTAACAACCTTTCATTGTGGTATGTTTTTGTTTTTAATTATTATTAGTATTATTTCATTTATTATTGATTACTTTTAAATAATACTTTAATATAATATATACTATGTATATTCAATTGAACTTGAATATGCTCAATAAAATTTTGTTGAGGTTTAATTGTGAAATTCAATAAATACCTATTAGTTAGTGTTATATTATTAACTATAATTACAATGGGGGTTGCAAGTGCAGCTTCCAGTGATACGGCCTCTGATGATGCAGTGGCTGCAGTAACTGAAGAAATTGATATAGACTCTTCGGATGTAAAAGAAATTACTGCTGATGGTGATGATGTTGCTGTCGGTAGTGATGTAAGTGATAATTCTAAATTAGCTGCAAGTGCTGGCGATGAAAAATTATCCGCCGGTAGTGTGGCACCAAATTATACAGTTGAAGTTACACCAAATGTAACTGATGCAGGAAATAATTATGTGGCTCAATATGGTCAGATAATTAATGTTAAAGGTAGTATTGAAAATGCCACTGGTGATGTGTCAATCAGATTCGGATATTCCGGTAACTATCATGACTTCACTGTGCAATTGAAAGATGGTAAATTTTCACAGGATTTAACTGCGTATGATAGAGTAAGAAACAACTACCAAATTCAAGTCAAATGGGCAGGTAACGATTACTACAAATCAATTTCCTGGTCTAAAAACATTCATGTTAAAATGGATAATGTTACAGCCAATACTGCATTTTATGGATTAACACCATATATGGATGTTAATTTATTTGATGCAACAGGAAATGTTACTTTTACTCTTAACGGCAGAACATACACTGGAAAATTAGAAAATGGTAAATTAATCCAAGAATTTACTAACTATACAATAGGCAGAAACACAGTTGAAATGTCATATGAAGGTGATGGTGTAATTAATCCGATAGAAAAATCATTCACTTTCACAGTAGATGCCAATATTGATGCACCTACAATCTACAATTACCAACCTGCTATCATCAATGTTTATTTCGGTGATGCAACAGGTAAAGCAAGTATATCATTAGGTAACAAATCATATGATTTAGATATCAAAAATGGTGTAGTAACTGCAGAATTTGACAACTATGTTATTGGAGACAATACATTAAAAGTTACATATTCTGGTGATGATACATTCAATCCATTTGAAACAACTAAAGTATTTACAGTTTTAGATAAAGAAGATGCAGAAATTATATCTTCAGTTTATAAAACCGCAAATAAAAACTTTATATTCATTACAATTCCTCATGCAACCGGAACTATAAATGTAACAGTAAACGGTAAAAAAGAGGTATGGGAACTTGTTAACGAAACTGTTATAAAAGACATTAACCCAAGTGATGAAATTAATGAATTGACTGTTAGCTATGATGGAAATGTGAGATTAAATCCAACAACTTCATCATTCTATGTGAACTTGACTGATTATATAGTAAATGGAAAAACCTGGAAAAACTATTTCAACCAAAACGATGGCGGAAGATTATACGATTTCATTGAAGATGGAATCACCTTGGACTTCCAAGGTTCAATTATTAACCCGGTTTCAGCAAATGAAAAGAATATTATAATCAGCAAACCTATAAATGTAGTTTCCACAACTGGAGACGCTTACATAGACTTAAACACTACTGCAGGCAGTTTACTTGGTGAACACCCTGGAAGCAGTTTTGTAGTAAATCGTGAAGGATCAGGATCCAACATTAGTGGAATTTACTTACACAACACTGAACTTTGGATTTCAAACACTACTAATGTAGTATTTGACAACATCAGTGTAGTTGTAGAAGACCAAAGAGTAGGTTCCGGTGTAGGTGCAACTTCCGTAAGGGACAACTCAAGCTATGTAACTATTAAAAACAGTTACTTCTACACAAGAAACAATGGTGGATCAACCACTTTCACATTCTCTTGGGCTCATCACTGTATTTTTGACAACAACATTGTAAAAGCAGAAGGTCAAGTTGGAAACTTACTTTACTTAAATGTATACAATATTAAAGATGTTCCTACTGGTGTTCCTGTAAATACATATAATCAATTTATTAACAACAGAATTTACGGTAAAGAAGGCAGTGCAATATCTGTTGGAATCATGGTGGAAGGTGCATACAACATAATTGCAAACAATACTCTTTATAAATCTTCAGCTTCCACTTCATTTGGTGGGGCAGCTGCACATAACAATACATATTATGGAAACACCATGACTGATGGTTCAGGTTTAACAGCACAATCTAATTCTATTGTATATGGAAACAATGTAACAGGTGCATTATCTACTGGTGCAAATTCCGTTGCATATGACAATACAGTTGGAAAAGCAATGACTGTTGGTAAAGAAAGTGAAGCTTATGGAAATACTGTTGGTGGCTTAACATTAAATGGTGCTGGTGCTATAGTGCATGACAATATAGTTAACGGAGCTACCACAATTTCTCAAACTGGTGTTCAAGTATATGATAATACATTTGAAGGTGATAATACTATTAAATTCAGCAATGCAAATGCTAAAAATGTTGTCTTTGCAAATAATACCGTTAATGGTAATATTGAATTCGCAAATGCAAATGCTAAAAACAATACTATTGTAAACAACACCATTACTACTTCCAAAGAATATGCTGTCGATTTAAAAACATACACAAATACTGAAAACGTTATTGCTGACAACATATTAAACAGTAAATCCGGATTCGGTAATGATGCTGTAAACCATAAAGATGATGAAACCATTGTTGTTGACAATTTCCAAAATGAAACCGCATCAATAAGTGTTTTTGTTGACGATATCAAAGTTGGTCAAAAAGCTGTTTTCAATGTAGAGACTAATGCAACCACAATGGCTAGTGCTAATGTTGTTGTAAGTGGTAAAACATACGTTGTAAGTTTAACTAATGGAAAAGGTAGTGTGGAAGTAGAAGATTTATTATCTGGTAGTTACGAAGTTATTGTAACTTCAGCTGATAAGACATATGGTGCTCAAAATGTGACTTCATTAGAAGTAACTAAAAACGATTGTCCTGCAATTGATGTAGCTGTTCCTGAAATCACCCAATGGATTGAATCAGAAATTACAGTAACTATCAAGGATGCAACAGGAAAAGTTACTTTAACTGTTAATGGAATTGATGTTGATGCAGAACTTGTAAACGGTGTTGCTACTATTGCTGTTCCAGATTTAGCATTTGGTGAATATAACTACACTATTACCTATCCTGGTGATTTCAAATATTTAGGAAATGAAACTAATGGTACTTTAACTGTTAACAAAAACAAAGAAGTTAAAATCATTGCTTCTGATGTTGTTGATTTTAATTTAGCTGATAAATTCACTGCACAATTCACTAATTACATTGGTGAAGCAATTGCTAATGCTAATGTAACCATTGCTGTTGGTGAAGAGATTTTCTCACTTGTAACTGATGAAAATGGTACTGCAACTGCTTATTTTGTCTTATTCAGAGGAAAATATGATGTTAATGTAACATTCAATGAAATTCCTGGCGAATTCGATGCTACTAGTGCTGGATATACAGTAAAAGTAATCGACGGATCAATTATTAAAATTGTTTCAGTTAACGGTGACGGTTCAATTACTGGACTGTTATGTGATATCATTGGTGAACCTATTGCAAATGCAGAAATTATTGCTTCAATGGATGGTTCAAATACAACCTTAACCACTAATGATGCTGGTTTATTTGAATTTAAAGCTAAAAACGGTTTAAAAGTTGAGTTTAAATTTAAAGGAGACAATGTTACAACTGGAAGTGATTCTTCAATTATCTTAAATAATGTTTCAACTATTGTAAAAAATACAGTAATCACTGCTTCCAGCGTAAGTCGTGTAGCTGTTGATACTGGTGCAAAAGAAAAAGGTAAAGCATACAAATTTACCTTAAAAGATGCAGATGGTAATGTTTTAGTTAATAAAACTGTTAAAGTAACTTTAAATGGTAATGTATACACTACCACTACCAATGAAAATGGAATAGGAAGTGTTGTTATCTCATTAGGTGTTGCTAAAAAATATAACTTGAACGTTTTCTTCATGGGAGACAATGATTACAAAGGCTCAACTGCAGCTGCAAAAATCACTATAACCAAAAAGAAAACCACTCTTAAAGCTGCTAAAACCAAATACACTTTCAAAGCAAAAGCAAAATCCAAAGTGATTAAAGCAACTTTAAAAACAAGCAACAAATACTTAAAAACAGGTAAAAAAGTTACCATTAAAATCAAAGGTAAAACCTATACTGCAAAAGCTGGTAAAAACGGTGCTATTAAACTTAACATCAAACAATTAACCAAAAAAGGAACCTACAAAGCAATAATCAAATTTGCTGGAGATTCCACATACAAAGCATCAAACAGTAAAACAATAAAAATTATTATTAAATAGAAGGATTAATTTCCTTCTAAATCTTTTTTTTTAAAAATTCATGATTTTTTTAATATTT
>R27__coassemble_596_pt1 | contig 21544 bp, 11 predicted proteins | sample R27__metabat2_low_PE_024 | metagenome-assembled genome bin R27
AAATTAAAAAATTAAAAAATTTCTGTCAAAGAGCTAACATTTTGACAGTCCCAATTGCTTTAAGTTATGTTATTTTGTCAAGAAAATATGTGAGATTTTTCCAAAATATGAAAATATAAAAAAAGTTATTTTCAAGAAAAGTATCTTGAAAATTTAAAAATTGAATCTATTTTAAAACAAATTTCTTAATACCAATAATACTTAAGATTATTGCTATCAAATATCCAATTAAAGAAATCAAAGGCATATCATATACCATCGGTCCAAATGAAACAACTGAAGAACCGATTATGAGCGCTGATACTAATGCAATTATTGAAACCTTATCCGTAATGTCAACTTCTAATCTGAACTGCAATTCGTTTTCTTCAATTTTGTGAATGGTTCTTGTAAGAAGCTTTGGCAAACCCCTAATCATGTGCTCATATAAGATTAGATTGCTTTTTTTGCTTTTAAGATATTTTTTAGGATTAATCCTTTCTCTTGCTATTTGTTTTGCAACAGGTTTGATTAATGCGAAAACATCGATTTCAGGATCCAAGTTTTGTGCAGCAGCTTCAATCATGGATAGGCCTCTTGCCATAGTTACCACTTCATTAGGAAGAATAACGCCATAATCCTGCATAAGGCTAAGCAATTCTTCTAGAACTCCATTGAACCTATTGAGTTCAACACCGAAATATCTTCCAAACAAGTCAGTCAAGTCTCTTTTTAGAACTCTTGTGTCAACATCATAATCCAATATGTCCATGTACATCAATTGATTTATCAAACCGTCAATGTCCTGGTCAACAAATAAAATCATAACTTCAGAAAGGTTTCTTTTAAAATCTTCATCAAATATACCCATCATTCCCAAATCAAGATAACATATTACATTATTCTCTAAAATCATGATATTACCAGGGTGAGGGTCTCCATGGAAAAATCCGTCAATAAATAATTGCTGAAGATATGAATCAAGAAGATTTTTTGCTAAAAGTTTCTTATCAAATTCTTCGCTATCGCTTTCATAAACATCAGATAATTTAGTTCCATCAATGAATTCCATTGTCAAAACTTTTGATGAACAATATTTTGGATAAGATTCGGGAATGTGAATATTGGGATTATCTGTAAAATTTAATTCAATGCGTTGCATATTCATGAATTCATTGTTATAATCTATTTCCTTGTGAATTGTACGGTCAAATTCATCCATGATTCCAGGCAGGTTTAACTTTTTAAGATCTGAATTCCATTTGTCTGCACGGTTGGCAATGAATTTCATAATTTTTAAATCAAGGTCGATTTTATCGGTAATTCCTTCTTTTTGGACTTTAATTGCAACCCTTTCACCGGTGATTAATTTTGCTTCATGAACCTGACCGATTGATGCAGTTGCCAATTCCTCATGAGAAAAGCTTTCAAACAATTCATCAATATTACCGTTAAGTTCTCTTTCAACTATTGACTTAACTTCCTCATAGCTTATTGCCGGATTGTCATCCTGCAAGTTGGCAAGTTCATTTGCAATATCATCTCCAACCACATCCGGCCTTGTACTTAAAAGTTGGCCTAATTTGATAAATGTGGTTCCCAGTTCCTGAAGCATCAACCTTAATTTTACAGGAATATCTTCATCCAATAATAGATTATCCTCTGGTTCGTCATTTTTGATTGGTTTAAGTTTATTTTTTGCAGATTGGCCTAGAATTTTATCAAAGCCATATTTTTTTAAAGCTGCCCTAATTTCACCCAAACGCTCTTTTGTTTCCTTATCCATAATACCACATATTTATTTCATTAAATAAATTTAAATTATAAAAAAAATAATTTAAGTAACATTTAATATTATAATAATTAATCATAATAAACTTTAAGGAAATTAACTGAAATTTGAGTGTCATTTTACAAATTATACAAAATTATAATCAATTAAATAAAAAAATTAGCAATTTCCGAATTCGCAAGTACTTGTTCATCCAAACCAGTAAACCAATATAAAAGTGTCGTATATACCATTCATTGATGTATTCAACAATCCATCGATTTTTAGCTTTTCCAATGCTTTTGAAACATATTCTTCTTCACAAGTACAATATCATCAATGACTATTTTGTAACTTTTACCCAATTTTTAACTGTAAGTTTACCATAGCTTGTTACGATATTATATTTTCCTACCTTAATGTTTTTATTAATAGTCAATTTTGCGATTCCTTTTGAATTTGTTTTAACTTTGTAGGTTTTACCTTTGAATTTAATGGTCGCTATTTTAGATTTTAAAATTTTACCATTGCTGTTCAATAGTTTTACTGTAAATTTAGCTGTTTTTGATTTCTTTTTGGATAAGTTTTTAGTTATTATTGTTGTTTTGATTACAACTTTGTTGGATACTTTAAATCCTTTGTATGAAGCAGATATTGTATATTTATTAGGTTTTTGTGTGAGTTTTAATGTTGCAATTCCATTTTTATTTGTCTTTACATTGTAAGTTTTACCGCCGATTGTTATTTTAACATATACTCCACTTGCAATATCACCATCATCATTTAAAACCCGTAACTGGTAGTTTTTAGATCCCAAATAATATTTTGAAATATCGCTATTGCCACTAAGTCTTGGAACAACATTGATTGTTTTAGTTATGTTTTCACCATTCCAATTGTTTATGATAGTTAATTTGTACTCTCCAGCATTTTCAAGGATGTTAATGTATGCAAATCCATTTTCATCAGTTTTAACATCATATAAAATACCATTTAAAATGAATGTTGCATCGGAAGTATTCAACAACTTAATTGCATATCTGGAATTGTATGTTTTTGTTAATGAATCATTTTCAACTATTGTTGTTTTAATGTGTATTGTTGAATTTGCAGTTGAGCCAAAGTAATTTTTATTTCCAGAATAATTAATTACTACCACATAATCTCCACAGGACAAACTGAAAGTGATTGAAGCTTGTCCATTTGAATCTGTGAGTATTTTATATACATTGCCTGCAATCTCAACTTCAACCCATTGATTAGCGACTGCATTTCCATCAATATCCTTTAAAGTTACACCATATTGATTGTTTTTCTGATACAACAATGTTAATTCGCTTGCAATAATTTCTGTTTTTCTAACATCAATTGCAAAGGAGTCGATGACATTTTCAAATGCATAATCATCATTGGAATTCTCCAAGGACACATTGACATTATAAATTCCATTTGAAAGATTATTCAAATAGATTATCTCACCGAATCGAGTAATGTCATTGACCTTTACTGCAACAGTATCATTAACTGTTTTTGATAAATAAACTTTTAAAACAGCAGAATTCTGATAAACATCATATTCAAGACTTAAGACAACTCTGGATTTAATTTTAACTCTTGAAGTTAAAGCAGAATCAAAATAATTATCATTACCATTGAACTGTATGCTCAATTCATGCACACCGGCAGTTAAATTCAAATTGACATAAGCAAAACCGTCATCATCAGTATACTTGGTATAAACATTATTACCTAAACTGAATATCAATAGCTTATTGGACAATGGATTTGAATTACTGTCCATCAAGCAAGCACTGATTACTGTTACTTCATCATCCACACCAGTAACATTGCTTAAAATAATATGGGTTTCATTTACGTCAATGTAAAATTGTGATGAAACCTCATCCAGTACATAACTGTCATTCAGCAATACACCGACATCATAGGCACCGTTTTTTAAATCACCTAAATTTAAAATTGCATTGCCGTTTCGGACATCAACAAGATAAGTTTCATTGTTAATAATGACTTTTGCAGTGGCATTTATAGGTTTTGAAAATTCAAATGTGAAATTTGCATTGTTCTGGTATTTTCTGACTTCAACATTACCGTCGAGCTTGGATTTCACAAATATATTGAATGAAGTGGAATTTTTAAAATGATTATTATCACCTTTAAAATCGACATATAACAAATAATTTCCACTTTTAAGGGAAATTGGAACCTGAATTAAACCATTTTCATCACTTGTTAAACCAAATGTTTCATCCAAAGTAATAGTTATAGTCTTATTTGAAAGAGGATTTCCTTTCTCATCAACCACAGTAATATTATATAATACATCATCTTCATCAGTTGTGGTCAAATCAGATGCAATAAAACTTACATTTCTGATGTCTACAACAAATTTGTCATTTAAATCAACCTGCCAACAGGATTCTTCATCCAAAATACTGACACTGACATTGTAAAGTCCATTAGATAAATTATTTAGTTTTAATGAATCATTCAAGAATACTTCATAGACATCATCATTTATTTTGACTGTTAAAGTCACATTTGCATCAATTAAACTTTCAAAGTCAATTGAAACATTATTTAATTCGTGTGAAACATTTAAAACTAGCGGAAGATTTGATCTTGGAACCTTGAATGATACAATATCATTTGATGATATATAACCGGTTGCATCAAATAAAGCTGAAATAACAATATTTATTTGGTTTAAGAAAGTGCTAAGAGTAGCAATTCCATTTTTAACAGGCAAATTATAAACATTTCCATTTATATTTAAGGCAACATTACCTGATTTTAATGGGTTTGAGTATTGATCTAAAACTTCTACGGTAACATTAATGTTTTTTGCCTCATCAATTGTATATGAAATAGTTGAAGTGGTATTTATTGGGTTTAAAATAGTAAATGCTTTAATGCATGCAACTTGAGATTCGTACCAGTGAGTTGAGTATTTAAATGAGAAATCATATAAATCCAACCATTTAACACCATCATAACTGACAAAAGAAACATTTGGAGAATAAGCCAAATTATTTAAGGAATATATTTCTGAAATTGGGAAACTTGCCTCCCCATCAACACTTATCTTGAACATCACTTCAAAAAGGTCTCCTGTTTTTAATGGAATTAATTTGTCAAGATTTATTGTATAATAACCCGGATTGGAGACACCAGACTGTGTGTGTTGCAATAGGCTGTTTACATAAATTGAAACTGTCCAGTTAGTTACTTTTTCAAAGTATGTTGAAACTGAAGCCAAATATTCATCATCAGTTGCCCTGAATGCATTTTCATACCAAACGGTATTGTAAGAGTTAAGAAAATAATCTGTCATTCCTGCAATGTCATATTGGTAATTTTTATCAAGACGAATTGTATCGTTCAATACGATAGCAAATGAAACATCCCAAAGTCCAGGCTGTGCAAGTCTAGTATCATAATATGACACATAAAAATATCCATTATTTCCCCAACTAGAGCCCCAGCTGTTTTTAACAATCCATGCCCCATCACCCTCAGGTGTATGAGCAAAATTGTTTTTTGAAAATTTGTCATCCCATCCGACGATTGTTACTGCATGATTTGGACTGTCAGAAGTTTTATAATAGTAATAGGCATTCTTAGAGTTGAGATATCCGCTCATATACATGGTTGTTCCAACGGCACCATATTGCATTATTGCACGTTTAATGGCATCATTGTCTGTATAGTTAGCCCTATATAAAAATATAATATTTTGAACATGGCCAATACTGTTTAAGATGCCTGACAAATGAGAATTATCATCAAACAAGTCATCGCTTTCCAAAACAGGACCCAACCAACTTGTAAGATATCCCCATCCCATATTGTCATATCCTCCATCATTGGTGTTCATATTCCAGCCATAATCGGAGTACAATGCCATCAGATTTTTCATGTTCTCTTCGGACAAATCTAGAGCATCACCGGATGCCTTTAAAATGCATGATTCCATAACAGCAATCGGAGCGAAAGCCCAACAGTTTCCACTGGTTTGCTGATCCTTTACAGGAGTGACTAATTTTTCATCAATCAAACTGTAATAACTTGGCAATACATCAATTTGAGTGGAGTTAACCTTATACATAGTATAATTACCGCTTCCAATAGTCAAATCAAGTGAATCAGAAATATGGACATCAGCATCCAAAAGCGCATGGTTATGTGAAAATGAATTTAGACTTTCTGTCAAATTGCACAAGAATATATAAGCAGCCCCTCCCGAAAGTGATGCTCCATTATAGCTAAAAGCATTGTTTATGATTGTACAATTGTTGGAATTGTCGATAAATAAAGCTCCACCATCTCTTGCAGTGTTGTTAGTAAATTCAGAATCATTTAATGAAAATTCACCATAAATATTATAAATAGCCCCACCTGAAAATTGGGCACGGTTGTTGTTGGCTTTAATGTTTGAAAGCACTGAATTGGTTTTAAGAAGACATAATGCTGATCCGAAAGTTGAATTGGAGTTTTCAATTTGAATGTCACTTGCTGAAAGTGATGATGTTTTTAGATAAATTGCACCACCAGCATCATTAGTTGAAGAGGAATTTAAAAATTTGGATTTGGATATTCTTACATTAGTATTTACACCTGCAATTGCACCTCCAAAGTTAAATGAAGAGCAATTGACAAACACAGAATTATCTATAAATAATTTACCTCTATCTTGATAGATTGCACCACCATATTCAGCATGAGTATTTGAAAAAGTACAATTATCAATTGTTACAAAGGCATTGGAACTGCTTGAGTAGATTGCACCCCCATAACAATTATTATAACTCCCAGAATTATATCCTTTGCCATCCTCAAAAACAACATTCTTTAAATTTAAATTAGCACTATTTCTGATTGTAAGTTTTGATAAAGTGAGATTTTCCACATTTAAGTTCTTTGAAACAACAAAAGCATCACCAGAATATATGATTGATGTATTCTGACTGTTTGAACCATAAATACTAACATTATTAATGTTTGCAGGTTTATCGAGTAGATACTCTCCATCCTTTAAATAAATATTCGAATTGTCCCTTATTCTATCTGATTTCAAATATTTATATGGATTTTCCAAAGATCCGTTTCCGTTATCATTTTCACAGGAAGCATCAAAATAGCAACTATTTTCATTACTGGATACTGCACCGTCATCCAATAATGTCTGATTATCGCTTGCAAATGAAAATGGAATAATCAACAAACATGCAAACAGGATTGCTATTAAATATTTATAGTTCATAAAAATTCACCAGTCTAAATATATTTGTTTTAACTATTTAAAATAAATTATGCCATTATAAATTGGACGATTATTTAACTTAAAACAAAATTTTAATTTTACTAAAAATAACTAGAATACACAAAATATACGACACCAACATTTACAATACCAAAATAAACAATAGACAAAAGCATTATTAATTTTTAGGTATGCTAAAATAACTAAATATTTAAATAAAGCATTTTTAATAATATTAATTGTAACACTCGTGTTACTGAAAAAATTTTTTTAGTTTAAGTCTAGGGAATCATTTTCCCTGACTTCAATGTATATGCTTAACATTTAAAATTTCAAAAAATAACTTAAATGGAAAAAAACAACAAAATTGATTAATAAAACACCACTGAAACATTTAAGCTATCATTTTAATTAATCATAGATTGTAAATTTTGAAAGTTATTTTTTAACGATGATTTTGTTTGTTACTTTGGATTTACCATAGATTGATTTAATTATATACTTTCCCACTTTCAATTTCAATTTCAAAACGGTAATTCCTTTTTTATTTGTTTTAACATTATATGATTTGCCTTTGATTTTAAATGTAATTTTTTTACCCTTCAATGGCTTAGCATTTTTATTAACCAACTTGGCTTTAAATTTCGCCACTTTTGATTTTTTTGACAATAATATTTTTAGCACTCAAAAGTGATTTTACAAAAAAACAACATATTAATACAGAAAAATAGGCAAAAAATTCAATAAAATATTGAATATTTGAAGAAAATAATTATAATTTTTATATAATAATATACAAAAATTATAATCATAAAATAGGGAGAAGATTAAATTGAAACTCATAAAATCAAGTATAATCTTTCTATTTTTATTGATAATGACCGTAGGAATCGTCTGCGCTGAAGATGCAAATCAAACAGTGCAGGATACATTGGAACTGACTGACACACAGGATGTCCTTTCCAATGCTTCCGAAAAATCATATGACGATTTATTTAGTGAAATAAACGAGTCAGATGATTCAATAACTTTAGAAAACGATTACAAATTTAAAGAAACTGACAAGATAAACCACATCGTATTTACAACCAACTATACCATAAATGGAAACAATCATGTGATTGATGCTGACGGCAAAACAAGCATGTTTAAAGTGTCCAAAGAAAGCACATTGACTTTGAAAAATCTTATTTTGAAAAATACCAATGACAGCGCAATTATATTGGCAGGCGCCACACTGATTACTGAAAACGTGACCTTTATTAATACAAATGCCGCAGATTACGGAGGTGCAGTATACTGTAGCGACTATAGTAAATATAACAGTACTAACGATAGATTCATAGACAACACAGCACCAAATGCCGGATCTGCAATATTTGCAAAAGGATTTAGCAACATACATATAAACAACACAACATTTACAAGCAAAAAACCAATAAAATGGAGTATGATTTATGCAAACGGCTGTTTCATTACTATTACAGACAGTGTTTTTGCAAACGCTACCTCAAAATATGCAACTGCAATATACAACACAGGCTGGACAACAATCAAAAAATCAAAATTCATTAATTTGACTGCCAATGCAACTGCCGGAGCCGTTGCAATCAAAGGTGGAAATACACTCAAATATGTCACTTTAGTTATTGACGATTGTGAATTTATAAACATCACCGCTGCCAAAAATGGTGGGACTGTCTTTGCAGACATTAACGGAGATGGAGATGATTGCGATGGAGGCGTAGTTAAAATCAACAACACATTGTTTGATAAAAACTCTGCAGAGTTCGGAGGAGCAATACTCCAGTTAGGAGGAACCCTTGATATAGCCAACTCCATATTCACAAACAATGTTGCAAAAGAAAACGGAGGAGCAATATATACCTCAAATGCAACAGTAGTCCTAAACAAGAACACATTCACAAACAACAAAGCAAATAAAAACGACGGATACGGAGGAGCAGTACTTCTCGACTATGAAACCGCAACCGTTGACGAGTGTACTTTCACAGACAATGTTGCAAGTGAAGGAGGAGCGATTTACAGCCACTCCACATTATACAAAATCAAGAATTCACAGTTTAAAAACAACACCAAAGATGACATATACACCAAATTCGATGATGAAGGTTCCAATATAACAGACTGTGGAAAATACGCAGGCACAATAAATGACAAAAGATTTAACTATACCCTCAGATACAACGGAGAAAAAATCATATTGAATCCACAACCTATTTCAGGTTCTGCCAAAGACAAATACTTTAATTTAAATGATTTAGGATTGGTAACACCTGTTAAGAACCAAGGTTCAATGGGTTCATGTTGGGCATTTGGAGCAGCAGGCGCATTTGAATCATCATTCTTAATTGCAACTGGAATAGAATTAGACATTTCTGAAAACAATATTCAAAACCTCGGATTACGTTATTCCCCATATGGAAGAGTGGGCAATATAGAATCAGGAAATTTATACATGACTTCATCATACTTTGTAAGCTGGCTTGGAGCAGTCAACACATCAGATGACACCTATGATGAGCTTGGAAAAATTTCCACAATACTCTATGCACCTGATAACGCATACCGTACAGTAAATGCCGTTTACATAAACATGAAGGATAAGAATGCCATCAAGCAATATCTGACAAAATACGGTGCACTGAGCATTTTCGTATACGGTGCAAGTTCAGATGACCCATCTTACAGCCCAAAATACAATTCTACATACAACTCCAAATACGCTGGAAACCACTATGTCACACTAGTCGGATGGGACGATAACTTCTCAAAAAACAAATTTTCAAAAACTGCTCCCGGCAACGGCGCATGGATTTGTAAAAACAGTTGGGGAACCGACTGGGGAGATGGAGGATATTATTACCTTTCATACTATGATAAATCATTAACAGGATTTGCATCAGGATTTACCTTCGACAATGTCGAACACTATGAAACACTCTACCAAAATGAACTTAGCGGAATTTCAGGCACATTCGACTACGATACATACGGACAGATATATACAAGTGAAAGCGGAGACATAATTGCTGCTGTTGGAACCTACTTTGAAGAAGCAAAAACTCCATATACCATTAAAATATTCCTAAATGACCGTCCTGTTTACACCCAAAGTGGAAAATCAACCCATGCAGGATATGAAACAATCAAATTGAACCAATACATTGCAGTAGATCCTAATTCAACATTTGAAATAAGAGTCAAATCCAGTGCAGTGCCATACTCTGAAGGCATGAGAACTCCTATTGTAACTGGTGTGAATTATATGATTGTTAACGGCAAATTTGTTGATCTTTCAACTAAAAACGTAGTTGCTCCTATTAAAGCATACACTTACCACAGTCCAGTAATTACCAAAGATGTAGTGAAATATTTCGATGATAAAGAAACCGTATTCACAGTTTACAACGTTAGCGATGTTGACACCATTCAAGCCAGTTTCAATAATAAAAATTATACCATACAAATAACCAATGGAACTGGAAACATATCATTAGGAGTATTACCTACAGGAGAGTATCTCGTAACTCTAACATACCATAATCAAACATTCGCAAGTGCAGTAATAGTAAAAACAACCATTTTTAGTGATGATCAAAAAAGTTTGACCCTTGCATACACTGCCAAAGGTACATTCACTGTACAGTTCCTTGATTCTAATGGAAAACCTATCGCAAATACTACAGTAACTGCTAAATTTGACAATCAAGTAATAAAAGGAACAAAAACAGATGCAAAAGGTTTATTGCCAATCACAATCGAACCGAAAAACAAAATCGGAAAACACTACATTGACTATGTAAATCCAAAAACCGGTGAAAAATTAAGGGTAACCGTAAATATAGTATCCAGATTCGTTGGAAATAAAAATGTTAACATGTACTACTATGACGGACACACATACAAGGTACGTGTAAGAGACAACAACGGACAATTTGTTGGCAAAAACCAAGTCGTAACCATTAAAATCGGCAAAAAAACATATAAGGTAAAAACCAATAAAAATGGATATGCAACCTTGAAAATACCTTCCAAAATCACTCCTGGCAAATATACCATAAAAGCTACCTACAAAGGTCAAACTGTTAAAAACAAATTAACAGTAAAACAGGTATTAAAAACCAAAAAGACTGTAACTGTTAAAAAATCAGCTAAAAAACTTGTATTGAGTGCTACCCTTAAGAAAGGAAAAACCGCAATTAAAAGTAAAATTGTGAAATTCAAGGTTAATGGTAAAACCTACAAAGAAAAAACCAACAAAAAGGGAATTGCTAAAGTAACCATCAAAAAAGCGGCTATCAATAAATTGAAAGTCAAAAAATACATCATCAAAGTAAGTTACTTATATGATGCTGTAAAATCAACACTTAAAGTTAGACGTTAGAGATTAACTTCTCTAACACTTTTTTTATTTTTAAACAGACTTGTTTTCCAAATTAATTGAAATATTCTGCGATAATTTATATAGTTTAAAAACAAAAATATGAGCATATGAATTATAACATTAAAAAATATTCACCATTTATCCTTTTTGCAGTATTGATGCTGATTTTGCATTTAATTATGGGATTCAATGGAGACGACATCAAATATGCAAAAGTCCTGTCTAATCAAACTTTAGTTGACTATCTCCATTATAGATATTATAACTGGTCTAGCAGACTAATTATTGACGGTATTTTAGTAATTTTAGCTCGTTTAGACATGATAGTCTGGAAATTATTGGATGTTATAATTTATACTGTTGGAGTCTACTATATTATCAAATTAGTAAACAAAAACTATTCAAAAAAGATCGCTTATCTTGGAGTTCTGCTGTTTCTGATGTATCCATTTTATGAAATGGCAAGTGCAGGTTGGATTTCAACAACCCTCAACTATTCATGGTGTTTTGCATTTGGAATGATATCATTCATACCGCTGATTTATGAAGCCCATGGTGAAAAAGTAAATAAATACATATACATCATTTCATTTTTAGCACTGTTATATGCTGCAAATCAGGAGCAGAGCGGAGCATTGGTATTTGGATTTAACCTATTATACTTGCTGAACTCCATAATTAACAAAAAAAGCATCAATAAATTTAATTTGATGGCTACGGCAGTAGCTCTCATTTCACTAATTTTTATACTGACAGCACCTGGAAACAGCATACGATTTGCACACGAGGCTGCTTTCTGGTATCCTGAATTTGTCAATTTCACAATTATTGAAAAATCCTATTTAGGTATTGTTACAACATTTGGAGCATTAATAGAACAGAAGATAATATTCCCACTGTTTTATATTATTTTGAGTGTTTATGCAATCATCAAATCAAATAATAAATATTTGAAATACTTTTGCTACTTCAATATTTTCCTAATATTGTTTATAACAATTTTCAATGCTTTCATTGACATTTCCATTTTAGACAGTTCCGTGAAATCTCTTGGAAGCTTTTCAAATGTCATTAAAAGTTCACCATTAATCGTGATTCCGAAAATGTTTAAACAGATCGTTGGTGCAACTCCTTACATTACAGAGACACTTAAGTTATTCACCTATGAAGGTGTTCCAGCACTTAACATAAATTCAATTAGTGTCGTGATAATTAGCCTTTATCTTTTAATCAGCAGTTGCATAATGCTTGTTAAAGCTTTCCCAAAAAATCTCTTCCCGGTGTTCATATTCCTTGGAGGATTCATTTCAAGATTTATTGTTGGATTTTCCCCTGTTGTATTTCCTTCAGGCGCAAGAGTTACAATATTCTTTTATTTTGCATTGATTGCCCTAATATTAATGATTGTTAAAAAATTATATGATGAAAATGCAATTCCAACAAAATGGCAGTCCATTTTAGAAAAAACATTCCTGATACTTGGAATATTAAATTATTTGATCGTTTTTGCAATTTCATTTATCAAATATGGAATTTTTTAATTGCACATCAGAACCAACACCAATAATAGAAAAATTATTTTACATCAATTAAAAAATATAACATTAACAATCAGAATATGCTGAAATGCAGATTCTATTTAAAGTTACTAATTTCAATTTGGAGGGGAAGATATGGCTAACGATGCATTGGTGAATGCAGTTCTCTCATTTATAATACCTGGACTTGGTCAGGCAATTAATGGAGACAAGCAAAAGGGAATTGCAATGTTTATAGTATTGATATTTTTAAACATTTTCATTTATTTTTTCATTAACAATCCGTTTGGACATTTCATAAGCATAATTTATTCCACATATGCAGCTTATGATGCCTACAAAACATATTGATTGGAATAACGCCACACACAAACCATCACAAATAATTAAATTAATGAATAATTATTTTATGAGTGAGTACTCTAACTACAATAATAATTAATTATAATTTTAATTAAAACAAATCGAAATGAAAAAAAGAACAATTTTAAGTTACTGATATATATTAAAAAATAAAAGTGAATAAAATTAATTATTCACCGGCAGGTTTAACTTTAGTAAGTAGGAATGAAAATACTAAAACCATAACAATAATAATCAAGTCAATCATTATTTCAAATGGTTTGGCAGAACTGAATAATGTAACAATACCTATTGCCCACATCACCATTAAAACGATTGGAAGCAAGTATTTAATTATAAATATCCATGTTTTACCTACTGAAAAAGTGGAAAATTCATTTAATGCTGGTAAAAAGTGTTCAACACCATAGAACCAAGCAAATATAATACATTGTACTCCAATTAACAGCAATATTCCAAATTCATTTACAAATGAATCAATAATTCCTACCAAATAGCTACTGATACCTGTAGTTAAGATTAATGAAAATGCACAACCGATAACTGCCAAAATAGTTGCGGCTTTTTTACGAGACCACCCTAATTTATCTGCAGTTGAATTCAACATCGGCTCGAAAAATCCTAATGCTGATGTAACTCCTGCAAATAAAATCGCCAAGAACAGCAATGGAGCTAAAATACGTCCAATAGGGCCCATAATATTAAAAATCATTGGGAAAACAATGAAAATTAAACCAGTACCCTCAGTAATTAATTGAACCATAGGAGTTCCCGAAGTAAATGACATGTAACCTAAAATTGAAAATACACCAAATGCAGTAAATATTTCAAAAGCAGAGTTGGATGCAACAACAATCAATACATTATCAACCAATTTGGAGTTTTCAGGTAAATAACTAGCATATGTAAGAGCAATAGCCTGACCCATACTTAATGAAAATATGATTTGAGCAAAAGCGGCCAGCCAAATATTTACATCCATAAGTTTGCCCCAATCAGGAGTGAGCAAAGTATTAACACCAATGCCTGCACCAGGCAATGTCAAAGCATAAATAACGATTATCCCCATTATAACAAACAAAGCTGGAATGAGAATTTTAGAAACCTTACCTATTCCTTTATCAACATTTCTATGAGCGATGAACCATAAAACAACCCATAACAGCAATACACCAACAGTTGTAGGAATCAATAAGAAGCCAACATTGGACAGATTTGAACTTCCACCGACATTTTGAGTAAAGTAAGCCGCTGCATCAGTTCCCCAACTAAATGTGAAACTGCTTAAAAGATATACCAAATCCCAACTTAAAATAACCATATAATAAATTGTAACTATAAACACAAAAAGAACCAGCATCCAAGCAATAATCTCAAATTTGGGATTGATTTTCTTCATAATCTTTGAAAACGATTCCTTGAAACTGAAACCCACACCATATTCTAATATTAAAAATGGAATACCCATAATAGCAATTGCAATAAAGTATGGAATGAAAAATGATCCCCCACCATTAGAATAAAGAACATAACTGAAACGCCAGATGTTTCCAAGACCTACTGCCGCACCAATCATTGCAAAAATAAATGCTATTGATGAATCCCACTGATTTCGTTCCGACATGATAAATTCCTCTAACATATAAATTTCTATAAGTACTATATAATAAATATTATAGATTTAATTGTAGTGAATAACATGAATGTATTTGATAAATTTATAATGGGAGATACTGCAGGAATCAATTGGTGTTTTGAAAACAGGCACTTCCAGGAAAGATTGGATGACAATGGAATTGAAAGGAGCTATGTCATAGACTGTTTAATGAATGAAGAACCAATTAGCTGGGAACACGTTGAAAAAAATATTTATGCTGCTGTTTATAATGCTCCAAGCTCAAAAAATTATAAAGAAATTAGAATACTAATGGCATGCAGCGACAATTCAATAGACCTGGTAACCATCATGCGAAACAATGAAACTACAACCAACCGACAACGAAAACAATACCAGTCAGATAAAAAGAAAAATATAGAAAAAAAGAGATTAAAAGCCATATCAAAAAGAAAATGGTAAAGAAAACAAAGTTTTCTATACATTTTTAAAATTAAGATACTTTGTCAAGCCAATTCTGAATATTACAACGCCGTCAGCACCACCGGCCATAGCGGTCCTTGCATCTTTCATCAATGCATTATATGACAAACTAACCGGATTATTTTCAGACTTATATGATTCGATACCTGTCCAAATTTTAGCACCATTTGACTGTTTGACAAATGTTTTGGTTACGGATTTAATCCAATTAGTGTTTTTACCATAAGCGCTTTTATAGACCATTGGAAGCAGAGCGTCAGCATATTTGCTCAATAATGGAATATCCTGACCATAATAATAAAGCATCATGTCAGGTTCAGGCATTACAGCAACAGAAACAATTGCATTAGGTTTAATGCTGTGAACAGCATAACTTATCTTTTTAACTATATATGTAATGGATTGAACAGCATTAATGTGTTTATGAGCAGTACCACCATATCTCATATAGTCAAGATGAACCCCTGCTACACCACTAATCTTAGCATAGTATTTTGCTTCATTTATCTTTTGATTAATGAAAGCGTGTTTATATGATCCATCATCACGGACAGGACTTACCCAATCACCATTATAGCACACCAACATCCATATATGAACTTTCATTCCATAGCTGTTGGCTCTTTTAATCCATGAAACAACATAAGATTTCCCATATGAAGAAATTGCATCACTAAGTAAAAAGATATGTTTAGTACCTTTGCTTGCGAGATTCTTTAAATCAAGGGATGCCATATGTTTTGGCCATAACCAGTACCCATTTCCTTTTGCCATCTTTTCTCTCACTTTAATTTTTACATTTTTTGAGCTTGAAAGATAAGGCTGCTTTTTAGAAAATGAACATTTGATCTTATAATTGCCTTTTTTAAGACTTAAAAAAACTTTAGCATAACCATTTTTAGTAGTTTTAACTTTATATGTCTTTCCAGCAACTTTAATTGTAACCATTTGCCCTTTTATAGCTTTAGAATTTATATCAACCAATTTAACATGGAATAGTGATGTTAATCCTTGACGGAAATTAAGATACTTATCAGCTATTAATTTGGTTTTCATAGGTTTATAAACATATATTTTACTGCTTCCTTTTGAAGAAGTTACATTCTCATCTCCAGCATATGTAAATTTAACCTTATAGGTACCTTTTGAAAGCTTAATATTTAATATAGCCTGACCATCATCATTGGTTTTGCGTGTATAATTCTTACCACCAACATCAATAAGAATATTTTTTCCAGCTGCAGCTTTACCATCAATTGTCAATTTAACAACAAATTTAGTGGCGAATGATTCATATCCACTTGCCTTTGATGCTGAAACTGAAGATTTTGATTTTACAGATTGAGATGAATTATCACTCAACAATTGATTATCCGCTGTTTGAGCAATTTGACTGGAATCTTCTTTATTTAAAACTTGATTATCACTGGAATTATCTTCTATTTCACTTATATCATTAACTTCGACTTCAGACACATCAACAACATCAGTAGCATTTTCAGATGCAGAAACTGAAGAAATAGCTAAAATAAGTGTCAAAAGAAATAACGGAATTAGAAATTTTTTTTGCATTTTACCACCTGAAAAATAAAAATAAAAAATGGGATTTGTTATATCAAATCAAAATCAATTAATTTAGATATTTCCCATCTGAATGAAATAACACCTGTTGCACCGCCATTTGCAGCTGCCTTATAATCTTTTAAAAGTTCTGAAGAAGATAAACTAGTTACATCATCATCAGACCTATATGATTGAATACCAGTCCAAATTTCAGCACCATTACTCATTTTTACAAATTTAGCAGTGGTTGATTCAATCCAAGATGTTCCGGAAGCATAATTTCCCTTATAAATCATTGGAATTACAACATCCAGATATTTGGATAATGTTGGAATATCCTGACCATAATAATATTTATTTGAATCAGTTTCCGGCATTACAGCAGCGGAAACAATGAGTTTTGAATTAATTTTATGAACAGCATTGCAAAGATTTTTTGTAAAGTAATTAATTGCTGCCACACCATTTGCATGTTTATATGCAGTTCCAGGGAATCTTAAATAATCCAAATGAACCCCTGCAACACCTTTAAGATTAGCATATTCCTTAGCTTCATTGATTTTAGAATTGAAGAAGGAATATTTATAACTGCCATCACCATTTGTAGCAGAAATCCATTTTCCACCAGTATAGAATATTTGCATCCATATGTGAACGGAAATTCCTTTTTTCTTTGCATCAGCTATGAAAGTCTCTACAGCGCTTTTGCCGTGTTTTTCAAGGGCGGCAAAATTCAAAAAGATATGTTTAGTTGAAGTTTTAGCCAATTTATCCAAGTTAACATTTTTCATATTATACCCAAAAAGCCAATATCCATTATTTACACATTTACCTAAAGTTTTAATGTTTAATGTTGCTGAACCACTAGACTTTTCATAAAGAGAAGTTTTTGCAAAAGCATAAGTAATTTTATAAGAACCCTGACTTAATTTGATATTCAAACTTGCAATACCCTTGGAATTAATATTCCTAGTATATTTCTTTTTGTTAATTGAAAATGTTACATTACCCACAACAGGATTTCCTCTTGCATCAACAACTTTAACTTTGAAAGGTGCTGTGGTTTTGTGATAATATTTTACAGAATTTGCTCTGGAAATCTTGGTAGTCATTTTTTTAACTGTTATTTTTGATTTAGCTGAAGTTGAATCAATATTTTTCTCACCAGTAAAAGTGTATTTAATTGGATAAGTTCCCTTGGCAAGTTTAATTTCCAAACTAGCCTTACCTTTGGAATTAGTTGTCCTATAATAATTTTTTCCATTAATATTAAATCTAATTTTTTTATTTTTTAATTTTATTCCATCAGCACTTAGTGTAACAGTAAACGGATTAGAAAAACCTTTGTATGCAACATAATTAGATGCTTTGAATGTAGATTGAGTTTTAGTAAGCACCAAAATATTACTTGAACCTGAAGCGGAAGTATATCCATCACCCTTGAAGGAATATTTTACATCATAATAGTTTTTAGCAAGATTTATTCTTAAACTTGCAATACCTTTAGCATCAGTATTCCTCTTGTATGTCTTTCCATCGACCACAATTGAAACCTTCTTTTTTGTTATTCCAGTTCCATTTTCATCTGAAAGTTTTACCTGAAAATAGTTTCCTTTAATTATAGTCGGTGAGGATACAACTTTCAAGGAAGCTTTTTTATCTTCAACTACCTTATCAGATGGGGAACCATTGCCAATAACCTCCTGAGAGTTATCCTCTTTAACAACTGAATTTTCATTTAAATCTTTTTCTAATTCAACTTTCTCATTTAAATTAATATTTGAAGATAATAATTCAGAATCACCATTTGTTTTTTCAATTACTGAAACATTACCATCTTCACTTGCACTTACACATCCAATAAAAAGGAAAATCAATAATGCAAATGCAATAAACAATGATTTACGTTTTATCGAAATTTTTTCACCGTCCAATGTATTTTTAAAAAAAAATATCTTGTAACATAAAATATATTAATCATACATATATAAATGTTTTTAAAACTTTAAATTTAAAAAAACGAATGAAAATAAATTAAATTGATAAAAAAAGATATAACATATGTATAAATAGAAAATAAAAGAATAATATTCTTTAAATACTATGCAATAAGCTCAAACAATATGAATTAATTTTAGAAAAATAATGATAGAACCATGAATAAAATATAAATATATTGGCTTATTGCAGTAAAAATAATAAGATTTATACTGATTATAAATAAAATAAGATAAATTAAAAGCAAAAATAAAAAAATCAATAAAATAAAAGAAATAAAAAAGAAAATAAAGAATTTAAATCAAATTCTATTTTTCTTCAGTTAAATTAAATTCCAATGTACCTACACCATTGTCAACCTTAAACTCATTGCACTTAGGAGTAAGGCCATTTAAAAGAGAATTGCCAGAATCCTTATCCATAAAGTGTGGCAGATAACCTGAAATGTATACTGGATATACTGTACACTTACCAGTGTTATTTACCAAATCTATTTTAAGAATATATGCATTTTCCACACCATTGCCTGACATGTCAAATACACAGTTTCCTAAACTGTAGAATATAGGTTTTCCCTTATACATATCCACACCTTGAGTAACGTGAGGATGTGAGCCTATAACAACATCTGCCCCATAATCAATCAATTCATGAGCGATTTTGACTTGATCCTCATTAGGAGATGTCGAATATTCGTTTCCAAAGTGTAAATAAGCAACAACAAAGTCTGATCCATTACCTCGAGCATCAGAAATTTGTTTTTGAGCTACTTGAGAATTATATGCAGAGTATCCTGGTGCTGAACCATTAGCATAAGGCATTGTTTGATAATCATATTCGGCGAAGTTATTTGAATCCATATAGTTGAATATGGTAATGTTCCTTCCGCCAATCTCTTCAACAGCAGGAGCATGAGCCTGGTTTTCATCACTACCCGCACCGATTGGAGTCATTCCAGCATCCTTAACTGTTTTGATAGTATCATTCATTCCACCAATGCCATAATCACAAACGTGATTATTTGCAAGAGCAGCTATAGTATTGTTGTTTCCCTTAGCAAGCACCACATCACTCGGATTGCATTTAAGTGGAATGTCCCCCTTAACTGCATTTTCAGAGGTGGTTGCGGCATTTTCCAAGTTTATGAGCAACAAATCAACATTTGAAGTTACATTGCTTATTCCGGCAAGTGGAAGTGAATTTGAATTTATGGCACCTGCAACATTACGTCCTAGCATAATGTCTCCAGTTACCGCCATAGATACATCTTCCTTAGATTCATGTGCCTTCAATGATTCGGCCAAAGGATTATTATGTTCAAAACCGAATAGGTTGAATCCAATAGCAAATAATATCAGAAGTATAAGCGCAACGAATAATATTTTTCGAGAATCCATTTTATTCCTCTAAGATTTCTGCCTCTTCACTTTCGCTAAATAATTGGTCTAGCATCCATTCAGCATCATATTCCTTAATATCATCGTATCCTTGACCTACACCTAAAAACATTATAGGTTTCTGTATTACATAACCAATTGAAAGTGATGCTCCACCCTTACTGTCTGCATCTGCTTTTGTTAAAATAACTCCATCAATGTCAATTGCATCATTAAATTTGATTGCCTGTTCTGTTGCATCATTACCTGTTAATGCATCACCCACAAAGATAACCAAATCGGGATTAGCAACTCTTTTAATCTTTTTCATTTCATCCATAAGGTTAACATTAGTTTGCATTCTACCGGCAGTATCAATTAAAACTAATTCTTTTCCTTGTGCTTTTGCATGTTCAACTGCATCAAATGCTACAGCTGCTGGATCTGAACCTTTTTTGTGTTTAATGATTTTAACACCTACATTATCAGCATGATAAGTAACTTGTTCAATAGCTCCTGCTCTAAATGTATCTGAAGCCGCAATTACTGGAGTGTAACCCTTTTTAAGATAATAATTAGCCAATTTACCGATTGTTGTAGTTTTACCAGTACCATTAATTCCAACAAACATCACTACAAGAGGTTCCCCTTGAGCTTTTTTCTCTTCAATCATCTCTGTCATTGATTTTCCAGGAATGTCGATTATATCAGATACAGCATTTCTCAAAGCAATGAAAGTGTATTCAGTAATGTCATTGCTTCTTTTGATTTTTTTACCGACCAAATCGTTTTTAACACTGTCAACCACTTCTGTTGCAACTTCCATAGCTACATCACCCTGCAAGAGCTCCATTTCAAGCTCCCATAAAATATCTTCAACGTGTTTTTCAGAAATAGTTTTTTCACGGACAAATGAGAATAAACCTCCAGTAGCTTCACCATCTGCAGAAATGTCTTCCTTATCAGACTTATCTTTAGACCTGCTCCAGAAATGAGACTTTTTCTCCCCTTTAACCTCTTCTTCAGGTTCATCAACATCCTCTTCATCATCAGACTTATCTTTAGACCTGCTCCAAAAGCGAGATTTCTTCTCCTCTTTGACCTCTTCTTCAGGTTCATCAACATCCTCTTCATCGTCAGACTCATCCTTAGACCTGCTCCAAAAGCGA
>R27__coassemble_602_pt1 | contig 21453 bp, 23 predicted proteins | sample R27__metabat2_low_PE_024 | metagenome-assembled genome bin R27
ATATTAATTAAAATGGAAGGTTTAAATTTATAAAAAATATATTTTAAAACATTAAAAAATGAGTATGCAAAAAAAAAATAACTTAATAAAATTAATATGGGTTTTGGGTTTTGGAAAAAACAATCTGAAAATCCGTAAAAAGCAAAATATGGTTCAAAAAATAAGTATATGGAGAAATCTATTCTCCGGATAATTCTTCTAATCTTTCACGAATGGCATTTTCTAAAAATTCTCTTGTTTTTACAAGCTCATCATATTCTCCGATTATTTTTGGTCCGAATTCGGTTTGTTCCAATTTGATGTCGAATTTTTCAAAAGCATGTGCAAGCATTTGTTCACCAACACCGTTCGGCAAACCCATTTCAAATTCTTCTTTTTCTTTAGCCATTTAGTTCTCCTCCATGTATTCTCTTACTGGAGCAAAGAATTCAATTAAGAAATCTTTAATTCCATTTTTTAAATCCATTGGATGTAAATTGCCTTCACTAAAGTCCTTGATTAATTCGTCGTGGCTTAATTCAATGTCTCCACCGAATTTTTCAGGTCTTTTAATAAGTAATTTTTCTTGATTAGGAAATACAAATGTTTCCGCTATTTCAATCATCGGATTTCCTTCAATTTCTCCTTGAGGGCAGAAGCTTTTCTTGATTTTTTTAGTGATTACTTCAACACTATCGTCCACTGCAATGTAGTTTCCTTTACTTGAAGACATTTTGGCATCACCGTCAAGACCATGCAATAATGGTGTGTGGATACAGACAGGTACGTTTTCACCTATTTTCTCTAGATTTTCACGTGCTAACATTTGGATTTTTCTCTGTTCCATACCTCCAAGGGCAACATCAACTTCTAATGCAGCCATATCTACAGTTTGCATGATTGGATAAATTACACTGGCTACTTTTGGATTGTCATCTGCACGACTTACTTGATCCATGCTTCTTCTAGCTCTTTTCAAAGTAGTCATTGTAGCTAATTGATAAACTTTATCAGTATAATCTCCTTCAAGTTGGAATGATGAACCTAAAACATATTCTGTTGTTTCATCAAGCCCTAATGCCTGGAAACATTTTTTGTTGTATTCAGCAGTTTCTGCAATTTCTTCAACAGTTCCTTTTCCATTTAAAAATGCATGATAATCCGCAAGAAGGATTTTAATTTTAAAACCTAATTTTTGTAATTGTTTTAACTTTTGTACAGTTACCGCATGTCCTAAATGGATTTTTCCTGAAGGTTCATAACCTGTATAAGCTATAGGCTGATCTTTTTTCAGAACTTCTTTCAATTCTTCTGTATCTATAACTTCTAAGGTTCCATTTTCGATTAACTGAATTTTTTCTTCAATATTCATTTTATCACTTAATTTAATAAATAAATGTTATTGTTAATTCTGATGAGTTTTACTTCTTCTCCAACATTGATTTCATTGTATTCTTCTTTCATATCCAAATCTACTGTGGAATAATCAATTGGATCTAAAATCTGTATAAATTGTGGGGATTTTGAAATTACTGTTGCAGTTTCAATTTCTTCGGATTTCTTAACAAGCTTAATGTCTTCCATATTTTTCATTGGAATATTATGCTTTTTGTTGGTCTTGATATTCATTCCGACAAAGCTATTTTTACTAACGCTGGTTATTTGGATTATTTTATTTTCATATTCTATAAAATCATCTATTTCAGCTTCAGGAATTCTGACTGAAATCCAAATTCTATAAAGGCCTTTTCCTGTAGACTTGTCTTCGCTGATTAATCTTGGAGATTCTTTTACAACTCCTCCAAATTCGTCGGTTAGTGCTTCAGCTACTTTACGACCTGATTTCAATGAACCAATGTAGTAATCATATCCTTCTTTTAGTTTGGCAATTTGAGGACAATATGCAAGCTTGTCTTTTTTACTTTGCTTTATTAAAGTTCTCTCAACAACTTCATCAGCTTTTGAATACTCTTCATTCTTTATTTCTCTGTTGTCGGCTCTGAATTGAATAACAGATTCGTAATATCCTGCCTGTAATTTACTGCAAGTTGGGCAAACTGTTTTTAATATTTTCACTTCAGTGTCATGAGTTTCTTCAATTTGGGTGTCATAAACTTCTCCAACAACTTCCACATAACAACTGGCAATTGTACCTTTCATTTGGTCAATTTCAAGGTTGATTATTTCGTTTTCAACTTCGTCGTCTATTTGTATATTGCGTTCAAGTGCCCTGTATATGATTTCTTCTTCTGGAATGTTTTCCTCACTCCATTTGCCTTCTTCGAGTTTGCTGTTACAATGGCTGCAAATCTGAACTTCTATGCGTTCAGGAATTTCAATCATCTGAAAATCTTTTAAAAAACAGTCTATGCAGATGTTTCCAACCATCTTTTTTTCAGTACTTCCGCACTCTACACAAAACATAATATCGATAAAAAATAAGTAAAAAAGGTAAAATTATAATGTTTTTAAAGGTGCTGTTGCACCGCATGCAGCACATTTAAGTAAGAATATTCTACCTTCTCTGATAATTCTGGTATCCGGTCTGTTACATTCGTGGCAAATAACATATTTGTCCACATAATCTTCAATTCTTTCATTGATTAAGTAATGGGTAAATTTACCTTGTAATATTGCTCTTTGACCTTCAATATTTCCAGCAGTACCTAATTCTCTCATTAAAAATTTCAATAAGTGTTGTGGGTCTCTGTTTAAGCCTTCTGCAACATCTTTAAAGTTTTTAATGAATGTTCTATTACCTTGGATATCTGAATAAGCTTTAGGAATTTTAAATCTTTTGTGTTCAAATACTTCTGGAGGTAATTGGTCTATTGCTCTTTCTAATAAATCTTCGTATTTATCCATATTATCTCTCCGTGAAAATTAGTATAAGTATAATATATTAAATTTTATTTTAATCATTTATTAATGTATTGTTATATTTAAAAAATTTGATAAAAAAAAGTAAAAAAATAAAAAGTTTGAGAGTTAGGATACTCTCTTGAAATAGCCTGTATCTGGTTCGTAGATAACTCCTTTCTGTTGTAAATTACGGACAATACTTTCTACTTTTTCTTCACTTAGTCCGTATTTTTCATTCATGTTTGATTTCAATACATTCAATGGAGCAGATCCAGCATATTCCTCTTCAAGAAGGACTATTTCTTCAGTTACTCTTTGTATTTTGTCCCGGTCTGATTTAGGTGTTCTTCCTTCCATTATCTCAATATCCATTTCACCAGTTTCAGGATCTACACCTACCTTTTTAAGACAAGCCATTTGCAGCCTTACTGCCTTTTCAGCATCTTCCTTATCAACAGTTTCCTTAAGTTTAATCTTTGCGCTAGCTTCAGCTAAACGGATGATTGCTTCAAGTTGTCTTGCAGTAATTGGAACTGCACCTTGTTCTTCTGGATTGCTGTTCCTTGTATTTACATAAAATTCCCTTAAAACTTCGTTAGCCTCATCGGTCAAGGATGGATTAACGGTTTTACGGGCATATGCGATATATTTCCTAAGCAGTTCAGGTTCAATTTCATAATCAATAGTATTTTCTTTATGTATTTTCAAAATGTGTTCTGCTAATTTTGAATCTCCTTCTCTGCTTGGTTTATCTTCAATAACAAAAATCAAATCAAAACGAGATATAATCGGTGCTGGCAAATCAATTTGTTCTGCAAGTACTTTATACTGGTCAAATCTTCCGAATTTTGGGTTAGCTGCTGCAAGAACGGAACATCTTGAATTTAAAGTTGCCATGATTCCTGCCTTTGCAATACTTACAGTCTGTTGTTCCAATGCTTCGTGAAGTGCTGAACGATCCTCGGACCTCATTTTATCCAATTCGTCAACACATACATTACCTTGGTCCCCAAGTACCAATGCACCGGCTTCCAAGGACCATCCGCCAAGTTCATCCCTAACGGCTGCAGCGGTTAATCCCGCACCGGTAGTACCTTTACCACTTGTATAAATACTTCTTGGTGCAAGCCTTGAAACATATTTTAATATTTGAGATTTACCAATACCTGGATCCCCTACAATGAGGATGTGGATATCTCCTCTCAATTTGGTTTCATCTTCAAGCTGTTTTGCAGCCCCACCAAATAATTGCAATGCAATAGCTTCTTTTACATCTCTGTATCCTCTAATTGATGGTGCTGTGGACTTGATGATTTTATCATAAATGTGAGGGTCTTTTGACAATTCTATAATTTTTTCTTCATCTTCTTCTGAAAGCTGCAATTCTTCAAATTCCTGTTCTAATGGTTCAATGTGGTTTACATAAATATAATTTTTAAATTTGCCGCTTCTCTCTTCCCTGAATGTTTTTAATGTTCCAGTTATTCTAACTTTATCTCCAGGGTTTAATTCATCTACTAAATCATCTTCTAATACCATTAACATTTGTTTAGGTTCTGTTCCTCCAGACAGGTTCTCTAAAGGTTCCTGCATTCTTGCAGTTTGTGTATCGATGTATTTTGATTCTTCTTGAAGCAGTCTGAAAGACCTTCCGCCGCATTCACTACAGAGTGATGGTTCTATAATTGTATTGCTGGATGTCTGTTCAACTTCGTGCAATCTCATACATCCTCTACATTCAAATACTCCAGTTTCAATACGAGGTCTAATTTCATCAGTTTTTCTTACAATACCGTCTGCTGCAACAAATGTTCCTATGTATTTACTCAGCAATGTCTTTAATGGAATGATATTGGTGAGATTTTCAAAACGGATGTGGATTTCAACGTCCTTTACAAGAGGGTCAATGTTTTTAATGGCTATTTGTGCAGCTTGAATAACCTCTTCTGGTTTGTCTATTAGTAAATCTGCAAGGTCTGGATCAAATATTTCCAATGCATTATAATCCACGTTAAGTGACCTTTCATCGGGGTATTTTTCAAGCACTTCAAAAACATCATCCTTGTATGAAGTTGAAAAAAATTCTTCAAATTTTGCAATTGATGTTTGTGATTTAGTAGTAGAATTCATTATCTATATTATTATTTTTTCATACTTTAAAAATTATTGCATAGAGCAGTTGAAAAGTATTATGCATAAGTAAGTATTAAATACTAATGCCACCCATAAATAGATATTAATAAAGATTTAAATTATTTTGAGGATATTATGAGGAAATCTAGACTAAGTGTATTTAAATCCACTTCTATGTTGATTTCTGTTGTTGGAATCATCATGATTGTATCAACAATTATTGTTGTAGCTTATGTGGGGTATAGTATGGTTTCAGAAGGTATCACAGATGAAATATCTTCAGGTACTCAATATGACGAGCTTGCAGATTTAAAATCATCTTATTCTGATTTAGTGATGAAATTTGATAATGTCAAATCTACATATTATGCTGGCGGTGCGAATGAAGTAAAAATATATAATGATGCAAGGCTAGAGTTGTCTAGAGCCAATTCCGCTATTGAAAATGTTCAAAGTGCTTTAGATGCAGGAAAACCATCTAATGAAGTTGATAGTAGAATTGATTTCGCTAAACAGAAACTTCAAGCTGCTAATAATGCCTACAATAATCTTTAATTTCTTTTTTTTCTCTTTTTTGGCATATATTCCAAACCAACAACATACATTTCTGAACTTTTTTTACGTGATGATGCAGGTTTGGTAGTTCTAACGTGTCTGAATTTTCCTTTCAGTGAATCCAACATATTTTTATATTCTGGGCCTTGAAATACTTTCATAACAAGATTGCCTTTTTGTTCAAGGATATTTTCAGCTATTTCAATCACGACATTGACTAAATCAATTGATCTTAATTGGTCGATATTTTTAATTCCACAAAGTGAAGGTGACGCATCAGACATTACAACTTTGGCCTTTCCTCCAATAAGTTCCATAATCTTTTTTTGAACTTCAGGTGTTGTAAAATCTCCTCTAATTCCATAATAATTTTCTTCATGGAATTTTTTAAATCTGTTTAAGTCCACACCTACAACAATGCCTTCTTCTCCAACTTTTTCCAATGCAACCTGTGACCATCCGCCGGGTGCGGCTCCTAAATCGACAACAGTGTTTCCTTCTTTAATGATTTTATATTTTTTATCAAGTTGTTTTAATTTATATGATGCTCGTGAGCGATAATCTTCTTGTTTTGCTCTTTTATAATATGGATCATTGTGTTTTTCCATTTGCCATTTGCTTCCCATTTCAATCCCTCTTATATTGTTCAAAATCAAGCGCACTGCATACCGGTGCTCCAATCTTTATAATTTCCACATCAACTTCTCTGTCATTAATTTCAAGTATCATCACTGTTCTGTCGGCAAGTCTTGGAACTATTGGACTTCCAGGATTCAATAACAATACTCCGTCGGTCTGCTCTATTTTTGGTTGGTGTGAATGGCCGCTGACTAATATATCGACATCTAATTCCTTTGCAAGATAAACCAATTGTTGTGTATCGGCTCTCGGATAAACTTCTCCATGCACAATTCCAATTTTCAATCCTTCAGCTTCAATTACTTTTGCAGTGGGCAAATCAATTCCTCTCGCCCTGTCCATATTTCCTTGAATGGCCATTACTGGGGCTATTTGCTCCAAATCATCTATCACCTTTGGAGAGGTTAAATCACCAGCGTGCATTATTAAATCGACTTCACTAAATGCCTCAAATACTTTTTCAGGTATTTCTTTAGCTCTATTTGGGATATGTGTGTCTGAAATTAAACCGATTAACATTTTATCTATTCCTTAAGAATTCGTAATTATATTTGTCTGTTATTGTTCTTAATGTTAATGTGGCCGTTGATAACTTGGACATTAATATTTTAGTTTAAACTTTTTGACAAGCAACTGAATATTATGTATGGCATGGTTTTTCAAATTTTGTGTGTTCTTGAAATATTAATTGGACACAGTTAAAATATTTGGCACATTCATAATCTTGATATATGTAATCCGTAGGAATAGTCCAACTTCATCAGTTTAAATAAAAAATATTATAAATTCTTAAAAATATATATAATAATATCATTCTTTGAGGAGAAGATAAAATGGGAGAAGTTAAAAAGGAAGATATCTTAGATATTTTAGCTAAATATGACAAAAGTGAAATCACTATAGCTACCCTAGGAAGTCATACTTCTTTACACATATTGCAAGGTGCTAAAGAAGAAGGATTTAGAACAGCTATCGTATGTCAAAAAGGTCGTGAAATTCCATATCAACGTTTTGATGTAGCGGATGAATACATTATTGTTGATGAATTCAAAGACATTGTCAATGAAGATGTTCAGCAAAAACTTAGGGATATGAATGCAATTGTTGTGCCTCATGGATCTTTTGTTGCATATGCTGGATTAGATAACGTTGAAGACAAATTCAATGTTCCAATGTTTGGAAATAGGGATGTACTTAGATGGGAAGCTGAAAGAGATAAGGAAAGAGCTTTGCTTGTTGAAGGTGATGTAAGAATACCTTTTAAATATAATGGGCCTGATGAAATCGACAGGCCGGTTATGGTTAAATTCCCTGGTGCTAGGGGAGGTAGAGGTTACTTTGTAGCTTCATCTACAGAAGAGTTCAATTCAAAAATTGATGCTATGAAAGCACGTGGATGGTTAGAAGACAGTGATGTTGAAGCAGCTCACATTGAGGAATATGTTTCAGGATGTAATTACTGTATACACTATTTCTACTCTGCTCTTGATGATTCAGTTGAATTGATGGGTATGGATACAAGATATGAATCCAGTATTGATGGATTTGTAAGAATGCCTGCAAAAGATCAATTGGATATCGATTTAAGTCCTTCCTATGTTGTAACAGGTAACCACCCTGCTGTAATTCGTGAATCTTTACTTCCACAAGTATTTGATATTGCTGATAAATTAACAGAAAGTGCTAAAAAATTAGTTGCTCCTGGATTAAATGGTCCTTTCTGTATGCAAACTTTAGTAAATGATAATTTAGAAGTAATCTGTTTTGAAATCAGTGCAAGAACTGATGGTGGAACAAATACATTTATGGATGGTTCTCCTTACTCCTACTTGACCTACGGTAAACCTATGAGTATGGGTAGAAGAATTGCTTTAGAAATTAAACGTGGTATAGAAAGAGATGAATTGGAAAAAATAATAACATAATTTTGTTATTATTTTTCATTCTTTTTTTGTAATTTTGCCTAAAAGGCCTTTATTTTCTTTTTGAGGTTCTTCGGCTTTTTGTTTTTTCTTTTTATTTTTACCGATTTTCTGTTTTTTCTCGTATTCTTCTTTTGCCTTTACACGGCTTCTTTTTGCCCATGCACCAATAACTGCAACAAGCATACCAACAATAAGGATTGCAATTATCATTGTTATTCTTCCTTGTTCTGTTGGTGGTATTTCTTTAAATACTCCATCTAATGCAAGGTACATTACTGGTGTTGATGCAAAAGCCCCAAGCAGTGCTGATGTTTTTATATTTGGTGCATTGTATCCTACATATAAAAATCCGATTGATGCAAATGCATAAAGGAATTCATTATACATTGATCCCAATATTACAAATCCGGCAGCGATTGCCGCTCCAAATACTAGTGATTTAAAGTCGAAATTAGTGAATTTTCCCATTTTATTTCTCCAAAAACTTATTTTTTAGAGGATACTGCTCCTCCAATTGCTCCAGTTATTCCCATGACAATTGCATAATAAATCAACTCTGTGACTATGGATAAAATACTTATTATGCCGGATGTTGTAAATCCAGTAAGGCCTCCAAATGCTCCCATAAAGCTTCCACCAATTGTTGTGGCTATTATGAATAGTATTGCACTGATAATTGTACCTAATGTGCCAGCAAGAGCTGCATTCCATAATCCTCCCAGGGCTCCATCATGGGCAATATATCCTGTAATGAAACCAACAATTAATAATCCAATAAAATCATAATGTGCAAAAAATGCTTTAACAATTACAGATAATATGAAACCTATAATTACGGCTTTCCATTTTGTCATGATTATCACCTTTAGTCAATAATTAATATTGTTTATAAAAGTATTTAATTTTTTTTAGTTTTAATGTTCAATATATGTCTTTTAATTTATCTTTAATTTGGTCTAGAATCGCTTGATGCATTCTTTTTGTAAATTCGGCCTTGTCATTTTGATTTAATACATCCAAATATCCTTGTGAAATTAAATTAAATGCAAATGGACTTGGTATGACAGTATTTATTGTTTTAACTTCCATTTGTTCTGAAGCAACCCATTCAATTATTTTTAAAGCATTTTTAACATCCATATAGTCTTCAAGCGCTTCTCTTCGAGCTTCCTTTAAAATTGAAAAGTTTTCATCCATTTCCTGCACGAATTTCAATAGGATTTTTCCCCTAACCTGTTGGCGTCCGACAGATTTTGATTCTCCTTTGTATCTTCTTAAAGTCATTAATGACCGTCCAGCACAGTGTCTGAACCTTGAAGCTAGTGTTTCGGTTTTATTTAATGATTGGGACAATATGTTTTCAAAATTTTCAGGGGTCAATTCATTGAATGATTCCAAACCGCCAATTTTCCCGTCTGAACTTAAATAAAACCCATTGTCTGATATTGAAATGGTGACGTTGATGTTGTATCTTTTTGCAACAACATAAGCTACGGCTCTTGAAAGTGCATCATTAACTTTTCTTCCAAATAGTGAATGAAATATTACGAATCGTCTTCCTCCAAATCCTTTATAATATTCAATTAATAATAATTGGTTACTTGGTATTTTGGCATATTTGAACTGTTCTACAAAATATTCGTATATGGAATTTGCTGCAAAATCATCAACATATAAATATTCATGAATGAATTCCATTATTTCTTCCTTGCTTCTTTGATATCTAAATTTTACATCCATGTGGGCTCTAAATCTTTGAATGTCCATTGCCAAATCAAAAGATAGTGGCAATTGCTGTGAAAACCATGATGGTATTGTTGGGGGTCCCATTGCCGGAGTTACGTTAATTGTCATGCCTTTTCCATAGTTGAATCTGTAGGTATTTCCGCCCAGAACGAAAGTGTCTCCTTTTTTAAGCCGTTCCATAAAATCTTCTTCTATTCTTCCAACGGTTTCTCCATCACATTTAACCAAAACACCTGAACTGTCCGGAATTGTTCCGATATTTGTCGAATAAAGCATTCTAGCTAACTTTCCACGTTTTCCAAAGGTGTTTTTATCATAATCAATCCAAATTTTGGCGTAAACATATCTCTCTTCGAGTTCAGGATATTCCCCAGCCATATAACTTAAAACGTCTTCATAATCATCTCTTGTCAAGTCTTTGTAACAATAACTTTTTTTGATGACTTCATAAGCGTAATCAATATCCCATGGATTTTCAATGCTCATTCCATAGATGTGCTGTGCTAATACGTCCAAACAATTGGTTGGCATATTTATTCTGTCGATTTTTCCTTCTTTTGCATTTTTAAGTAAAACTGAGCATTCAACTAAATCGTCACGGTCAGTTACAATAATCCTTCCTCGAGATTTTTCATGCAATCTATGTCCGCTTCGTCCAATTCTTTGAAGCGCTCTTGCAACAGATTTCGGTGAATTTATTAACACGACTAAATCAATGTATCCGATGTCAATTCCAAGTTCGAGAGATGTTGATGAAACAACTGCCTTTAGCTGACCTTCTTTTAGTTTATTTTCTGTCTGTAGACGAACTTCCTTTGAAAGTGAGGAATGGTGTGCCATTATGTTTTCATTGTTGTAGTGCATAGGATACATTTTCTTTAAATTATACACAAAACGTTCAGTACCGCTTCTTGTATTCGTAAAGATTAATGTTGTTTTGTTTTCCCAAATCAAATCATCCAATAGATCATACATTCCAAGCCGTGTATCTTCCTCGTCTGCCAGTACGATATCGCTTACAGGACACATTACTTCCATGTCCAGTTCCTTTAAATAGTTGATATTAACAATTTTGCAGGGTCTGCCGACACCATATTCATATCCCACAAGAAATTTGGCCACTTCTTCAAGCGGACTCACTGTTGCTGATAGTCCTATTCTTGTATATTGGCCGATTAAATGTTGCAATCTTTCAAGGGATAGGCTTAAATGAACTCCTCTTTTATTTTCTGCAAGTGAATGTATCTCATCTATTATGACATATTTCACTCCGCTTAGCTTTTCCCTAAACTTTGGTGCTACAAGTAAGATTGAAAGGGTTTCTGGAGTGGTAATCAAGATGTGTGGTGGCTTTTTAAGCATTTTTTGCCTTTGATATTGACTTGTATCGCCTGTTCTAACGGCTTTTCTAATTCCCAAGTCTTTTTTAGCTATTTTTTCAATCCCTTCCAGAGGTTCATCCAAATTTTTCTCAATATCATTATCCAAGGCTTTTAAAGGTGAAATATAAATGCAATATACTTTATCTTCAAGTTTTCCTTTTTCTGAAAGTGTTGTTAATTCACTTATGATTGATAAAAAAGCGGTCAGTGTTTTTCCAGACCCTGTTGGTGATGAAATCAGGATATTGTTCTTTTTATGGATATCTATTATTGATTTTTTCTGAGCAGGTGTAAAATCATCAAATTTCGAATCAAACCATTGTCTGACCCAGGGATGCAGTATTTTATAAATCTTATCTTTAGAATAGCTTTTTGTCTGCTCTTCAATCATTATTTGTGCTCCAATATCTTTTTAAAATATTAGTTAAACTTTTAATTTTTATAGTATTTAATAATGTTTTTTGTTTTTCATTGTTCAATATCACAATTTTTACTAATTTTTTTCTAAACTTAATCTATTTATATCAATATTTATTAATCAATTATTGAAAAATATATATTATTATTGATATAATATTAAAATATGTTCGGTTATTTGTGATTTAAATAAAAATTATTAAATAGTTTGATTCTGATATATAATAATCGTAGGCTAATGCCTCAGGTGGTATATAAAATGAAAAACTATTTCGATATTAAAGACAAAGTTGCACTTATTACTGGTGCTTCATCAGGTCTTGGTTGGCAAATTGCACAAGCATATGCTAGTCAAGGTGCAAAATTAGCATTATTTGCAAGAAGGGAAGAAAGATTACAAGAAAATGTTGCTGAAATCGAAAAGGAATATGGCACTGACGTAATGTACGCTGTATGTGATGTCGGAGATTATGACAGTATCACCGAAGCAATTGCTAAAGTTATGGATGCTTATGGAAGAATCGATATTTTAGTTAATGCTGCAGGTATGGGAAACAACAAACCTGTTATGGATCAATCCAATGAAGAATGGGAAAGACACATACACATTGACTTAAGTGGTGTATACTACATGTGTAAAGCTGTTGGAGAAATCATGATTGAACAAGAATACGGTAAAATCATTAACATCGGTTCAATCCACTCTAGAGTAATTTTCCCTGGTGGTGGAATTAGCGCATACTCTTCAGCTAAAGGTGGAGTAATGAACTTGACCAAAAACTTGGCTGTAGAATGGGCACCATATAACATTACTGTTAATGCAATTGGTCCAGCAGTATTTGAAACAGAATTGACTGTTGAATCCATCGAAATGGAAGGATTCATGGATCTTATTAAAGCATACTGTCCTGCTGGTCGTTTAGGAAAACCTGGTGAATTGGATGGTATTGCAATTTACTTAGCATCTGATGCATCTAGTTTCTGTACTGGTCAACTCATCTGTATTGACGGTGGATGGACTGCTATTTAGATAAGAGATTTTTTCTCTTATTTTTTCTATTTTTTGAATATTTATATACTCTTAAAATCTAACTTATTATCATGACTAATTTTAATTTTGAAGAAGCTATTAACAATTTATCAAACGATGATGTTAAAGTTAGAAAAGAAGCAATAGAATCATTGGTTGGAACAACTGATGAAGAAGCTATTGAACCTTTAATTAAAGCAACTACTGATGATAATGCTCAGGTAAGATTTAAAGCTGCTGAAATATTGGGAAATATGGGGGATGTAGCTGTTGATAAGTTAATTAATGAATTTAATAATGCTGAAGGTAAAGACAAACGTTTCCTTGCTTTTGCACTTAAAGAAACTGAAGATAAAAAGGTTATCCCTTACTTTGTTGAAGCTTTGGATGATGAAGACTTTGGGGTTAGAAAAGTTGCGGTACGTGCTTTAGGTGAACTTCAGGCATATGATGAACTTGATAATATTGCCAAATGTCTTGACGATGAAGATTGGGGTGTTAAATTGGCTGCCATTCAAGCATTAGGTGATTTGGCAACTGATGAATCAATCAAACTAATTAAAGATGCAAGAAAAACAGAAGATGATAAGGACTTCAAAAAATCTTGTAATAAGGCAATTAAAAAAGCACAAAAAAGGCAAAAGGCTAAAGATTCTGGAGAAGCTATCATAAAAGTTATTCCTATGAGTACCATTAAAGAAATGGAAAAAACCAATCCTCAAAAGGCTATAAAAGAATATGAACGTTATGTTGAAGCCAAAATGGCTAAAGATGCTCCATATAAAAGGCTATGTGTACTTTATAGAAAAGCAAATGATCCGGACAATGAAATTAGGGTCATAGAAACTGCTTGTGAAGTATTTGCCGACAATGATAAAAAATTATCTTACTTCGAAAAAAGATTGGCTAAATTGAAATAGCTATTTTTTGTTAACTTCATAAATGTCTTCCCTTTTATTTTTTAAAAGAGGAAGCTCTTCTCTTATTTTTTTTATTTCGCTCAAATCAATTTCAGATATTATTAGCTCTTCGTTTTCAGTTGCCTCAGATATTACTTCTCCCCAAGGACTTGTAATTATGGAATGTCCAAAGCTATGGTAACTTGCATCCTTGTTTAATGCAGGCGCAACACCTACGCAGAAAACTTGGTTGTCCAGTGCTCTTGTGCGGAATAGCAACTCCCAATGTGCAGGACCTGTAGTCATATTGAATGCTCCCGGATAAAAGAGTATTGATGCACCTTCAAGAGCCATTAATCTTGCAAGTTCTGGAAAACGAATATCATAGCAAATTCCAATACCTATTTTTCCAAATTCCGTATTTGCTATTGTAACATCATCTCCAGCGGTTAAAACATCAGATTCCATAAATTTTATTTTCCCTTTAACGTCTATATCAAATAGATGCATTTTTCTATGTTTTGCGATTATTTCACCATTCCGGTTAAAAAGATAACTGGTATTGTACAATTTACCATTCTCTTTTTCAGGAATGGATCCTGCAAGAATGTAAACCTGGTTCTTTGATGCTAAGTTGGAAATTTTTAAAAGAGTTTTGCTTGTTTTTTCTTCTTCACAGTATTCAATAAATTTGTCATTTGAATAAGGACAGTTGAACATTTCAGGTAAAACTATAAAATCAGAATTTTCATCAACGCTTTTTTCAATCATCCTTTCAGCGTTTTTTAAATTTTCATCTTTATTGTCAACAACATTCATTTGACAAAGTGCAATCTTAACTCTAGTCATATTAACACTTTAAAAATAAAAATAGAAGTATGAAATTAATCATACTTAAGCAATGTCTGCAGTATTTATCATTGTAGTAATATCATCTGAAGTAACTGCATTCATTGATTCTCCAGTAATTTTAAATACATATAGCTTTCCATCACTAAATAATGAAACAAATCTTGTATAATTACCGTCAGCATTTTCTAAAATAATATTTGAGGAATTTCTACCATCTAATTTAATGGTTTCAACAAGTTCCACATAGGAATTATTATTTTGAGCATAACTGATTCTATCTTTAGTAATTTCTTTTAGGGATGAAGACTCTAGTGTACTATTGTAATATTCAATTATGGTATTGTTTTCGTTTTTATAGAATTTTGCATTTGTGTGTTCTGCATCACTTCCATTAATTTCTTCCCAATTTCCAGGATATTTGAATGAGAATGCTCCTTCACTAACTTTAATTAAATCGTTACTTGATACTGAAGAGTTATTGTTATGGTGTGATCCAGTTAAAACAATTCCACAAATCACAATTAAAGTTATTATAAGTATTGCACCAATAACAAGTTTTTTTTCTTTTAAAATATTGACAGTGCTTTCATCAGTGGAAGGTTTCTTTGGTTCTGGTGCTTTGTCAAAGATACTTTCTTCTTTAATGACTTTAGTTTTTGGTTTAGGGAATTTGTAACCACAATTTCCACAAACAGGAGCACCATCATAACTTGGATTTCCACATTCAGGACATTTTTTCACAGCTCAACCTCCATTTAAATTAACAGTATACTTAATAATAATGTTTTTATTTTATAAAAAGATATTTATAATTGTGATAGAATGTCTAGTGATGAAATTATTAACATTGATGATATAAATTATGCAGTTTATAAAATAGGTGATTGGAAAAATAATTATGAAATCAATCAGATTGGCATATCAAGTGAAATTCCCGTTACAAAAAATACTGTACATCATGTAAAATTATCCATGGAAGAAATAAGGATGTCCACATTTGAAATTTCAGACAAATCAGTCAATGGCTTTGTAGCAATTGCATTACAATTAAATCCTAAAGTTCAAGAAATGGAATTGGATGATGTAATTGCACTCGAAAAAAAGGAATATGATGATATTCTCAAAGAATTGGATGACTTGGTATTGTTGGATGATGATGGAACTCTTTCTTTAGAAACTGAAGATTATCTTATTTATAAATTAGAAAAAGATTGTCACGTTACTAATTCCATTCCTGCAAATAAATTTACCAAAAGATTTTACCTGGACGAAATGAAAAGAATTGAGGATGCATTGAGTTAAAATGCATCTAATGTTATTTTCTTATCTCTTTTTAATTCTCGAGGAGGTTCAACTGATACAAATTCAATGCCTTCTTCTTCAAGAAGCTCTTCCGCATCATTCATGATTGATGGAGCCACAAGCAATCCTCGAATTTTTTTCTTTTGAGCTTTACATTCTTTTAGATAATCATTATCTGTATTTTCAAGGTCTTGGAGGTATCTTCTTAGTTGTTTTACTGCACTAACTCCAGCTTTACGAGCTTTTAATTCCAAAACCATTAAATTATTGTCTTTATCTTTTCCTAAAATGTCAATAAAACCATGTTCCACACTATATTCTCGTGTGGTTGGAATAAAACCGTCTTCGATCATATGTGGTTTTTCCATTATCATATCGCTCATGTCTTTTTCATATCCTGCCTGCTCGAGTTCTTCAAAGTCTTCAATATTGGCATAATTGATAAACTGGATTTTTCTTATCTCGACTGTTAGCAACTCTTTGGGTGTTCTTCTGTGGCTTTCTAAGAAAAGATTGTCGTTTTTAATGTAACTTCTTGTTTTTGATTTTGGAGGTTGCCAATTGACCGGTTCGACTTTTTTGTCTTGGTGAATTAAAAATGCCCCATCGGGCTTTATCATAATTATTCGCTCTCCCCAATCCAGTTCACTTAATGCTCTACCTTCATAATTGACTTTGCAGCATGCAAATATTAATATTGTCGCTCTTTTACGCAAAGCTTCATGAACCAAATCATATGCATCTTCACAATTAGGTTTTTCTAAAATTTTATATTTCATCACAATAACATTGTTTAGATTGATTTAAATAATTTGTTTTTTATAGATTTTAATGATTAAAAAAATTTGGTGGGATTAGAATTTACGATGAAGATTATTTTGATGATAAAAATGAATTTTTTACTTTAGATTCATTTGAATTTGAAAATGGAAAGGTTCTTAAAAATCTCAAAGTTGAATATACTACTTTTGGAACTCCAAAATATGATGATGAAGGCATTATTGAAAATGTGATTGTGTATTGTCATGGTTCCTTGGGCAATTTCGCTTCAATGAAAAAAATTTTACCATTGGTTGGAGAAAATGAACCATTTGATGAAAGCAAATACTTTTTTATTTGTTTATCTGCATTGGGATCTCCAGGGTCATGTTCCCCATCATCTACCAATTTAAAAAATAAATTTCCAAAATACACAATTAAAGATGTTGTCAATTTTCAAAAACAATTTTTAGCCGAAAAATTCAATATTTCTCATGTTTTGGGAATGATTGGAAATTCAATGGGTGGATTTGTCAGTTTAACTCAAGCAATTGAAGACCCTGATTTTGCAGATTTCATAATCTGCGGGGTAAGCAGCTATAAGGTTGCGGGACATGATTTTATTTTATCAAAGTTTGTCAATGAAATTATAGAATCTGATCCTGACTACAACATGGGAGAGATGACCTACTCTTTGATTAGAACTTTAAGACTGGCTAATCTAGCAGAATTTAACTTTGGACTTTCTAAAAAAGCCTTGCGTGATATGAGTAATGAGGAATTAAGTGCAGAATTTGAAAACTTTGGAAATGAAAGTATAAATGTTGATATTTATGATGTGAAGTATTGCAACGAGTCCTGTATGTATTATAATGTTGAAAATGATTTGGGCAAAATCAAATCTAAGGTGCTGATTATATCCTGCAAACAGGATCCTCATTTCCCTCCGGAACTTGATGGAATTCCAATGTCTGAAATGATTGATGAATCTGAATTGATTGTTATGGATTCTGATTTGGGACATTTATGTTTCAATGAACTTGAAACAATTTCTTCCCAATTGGCTGATTTCATGGAAAATTTTGAGGGATAAGATGGATGTAAAAATTTCCGATTATGGTGGTGCTGAAGGTAAGAAATTCATAGAATATACCATTTTCGGATTGTCATGGGAACAAATCAAATATTTGGATGAAAATTTGACCGAATCCACATTTGTTGATGGGGATTTGTTAAAGATTAAAATGTATTTTGAAGATAAGTTATATCCTTTTCAAAGTGAGGTTTCAAAAATTCGCCTTGATGATTTTATCTCAAGGGAGGAAATAGAAATGAATGTGTTTCTTTCAAGCTTTTTAGAGGACATGTAACCAATTTCATTCATTTTGTTAAAATTTATATATTTCGTTAAACTTATCAAATAACATAAATCAAATGGGGATATTATTCTTGAATGATGGAAAATTTATTTATGAATACGATAAATTCAATTTGAATAATTTCAAATTTCAAAATGGTGAAATTCTTGAAGATGTAACTGTAGAATTTATTTTAAAGGGCACTCCAAAATATGATGATGAAGGAAATATAATCAATGCTATCATTTACTGCCCCAATTATGATAGAAATTGTTTTTCAATAAATGACTATCCTCATTTAACAGATTCCGGAACTCCTTTCGATTTAAATAAATTTTTTATTATTTCAATTACTTCTCTGGGAGTTCCAGATTCATGTTGTCCTTCCACAACAGGTTTGAAATACAATTTTCCTAAATATGATTTTTTAGACAAGGTAAATTGTAAAAAGCAATTCATTAAGGAAAAACTAAACATTGAAAAAGTTCATGCTATTGTTGGTAGGGGAATGGGTGGATATGAAGTTTATACTTGGGCCTGTGAGTATCCTGATGATATGGATGTTATAATAATTGCTAACAGTTCATTTAAGACTAATGGATATAGGTATGTAATAGCTAAAGGAATTGAAAGTATCATTGATTCCAGTAAAGACTTTTATTCAGACATCTATGATGAATCTTTAACCAAAACTATGATTACTGTAAATAAAATTTTATATTCTCAGTATTTCTCTAAACGTATCTTTCAAGAGATGACCAATAATGAAATTGATGTGCTGATGGATGAATTTGTCGAGCAAGGTTTGTTTATAGATATTTATGATTATTACTTGCAGAATGATGCAATTCTTAATTATGATGTTGAAGATAAATTATGTAATGTCAAAGCAAAAACATTGGTTTTGAGCCCATATGATGATTTATATTTCACACCTGAATTTGATACTGTTCCATTGAAAAATCTCGTTGACGATTGTGAAATTGTTGTATTGTCTACATGCGAAGATAGATCAAGACAAATTTATTTTAAAGAACTGATTAGTGCTTTAAATTCATTTTTTAAAAAAATTGAAAAATAAAAAAGTTTGCTAGTTAAACTAGCTATTTTGATGCATCAAGCATATGCTGAACCGCTTTTAAAGATTTTTCAGCAACTTCTTTTGGCAATGTAACTTGTGGAGCTTCATTTACAAGTGAATCTCTTACTTTTTCTAGGGTGTGTAATTTCATAGTTTCACAGATTGCCCCTTCAAGTAATGGGTATAGTTTTTTGCCTTTAATTTCCAAATTGATTCTAGTAATCATATCAATTTCAGTTCCAAGTACAAATTCTTCCTTATCACTTGAGGTAATGTATCTTAACATGCCTCCAGTTGACATTACTTGGTCACAAGCTTCTTGAACTTCAATATTACATTCTGGGTGGCAGATTATCTCTGCATTAGGATGCTGTTCTCTTTTTAGTTCAACATCTTCAACATGGAACAGTTTGTGAACATAACAGTGTCCGCCTTTTGGAACAGGGATGATTTCTTTATCCACTTCTTTAGCAACATGTGTTCCCAAGTTAGTGTCAGGGCCAAATAATATTTTGTCTTGCTTTAAGCTTTCAGTAACTTTAACAGCATTGGCTGAAGTACATAATGTGTCTGCATGCTGCTTTGCTTCTGCGATACTATTCACGTAAAGAATAACTCCTGCATCAGGATGTTCCTCTTTTGCTTTTAATAATTCCTCTTCTGGTAACATATGTGCCATTGGACATTCCGCTTCAAGAGTTGGAATAACAATTTTTTTATCTGGATTTAGGATATATGCAGTTTCTGCCATGAAGTCAACACCGCAAAAGATAACTAAATCTTTATCATCAATTTCAGAGGCTTTAATACATAATTCTAATGAATCTCCTAAAAAATCGGCAATTTCCTGAATTTCTTTAGGCTGGTAATTGTGCGCTAATATTATAGCATTTTTTTCTTCTTTTAATTTTAAAATTTCTTCCTGTATTGAACTACTCATTTTTCTCACCCATCATAACTATATATTTCCTAATATCGTTAGTAATTACTACTTTATATTTATCTCTAGCGGATGTTATTAAATTCCACCTATCATCACTGTCATAATCTTTTACCCAAAAAGATACTTTAAGTTTGACTTGTATAAAGCTGGTTTCAGTTACAAAAACATTAGGTCTTATAGTTTTATCTATTGTATCATAAGTTACAATTTTCTTAATAATATATTCTTTAAAGTCCTCAACATCAATATTTAATGGCAATCCAATATATAAATCTACTCTACGTAGTTCATTAGATTTAAATCCATTATATGGATTATTTGTTAATGTGGAGTTTGGAATATGAATTTTTACTCCTAAATTATCAACGATAACCGTTGATCTTAGGGAAATACTCTCGATAGTTCCTTTATTGCCCTCAATTTCAATAGTATCTCCAACTTTAATGCTTTTTCCAAGTATTAATATTATTCCTGAAAATAAATTGGAAATAATGTCTTTGGCCGCAAAACTCACTGCAATACCTACAATACCTAAACTCAATAATGTTCCTGCAAGGTTCACTCCAAATAACTGTAAAATGTACATTAATGCAATAAAATATAGTGCGTAAATTACAAGGTCTTTAATAAGGAATGCTGCAGTAATATTACGGCTATGGTTTTTCCTTTTTTTCATTAAATATTCAATAAGTTTTGTTATGACTGTAGTTGAAACAATAATGATTATTATGTAAATTATAGTTTGTACATTATTATCAATTGTTGCTAAAATGTTCATAATATCATTTAATTTCAATTTCCATTAAATCGTAAGCGATTTCAGTATTTTCAAAAATTTCTCGTGCTTCATTCAATATAATTTTAGAAAATTCTCCGTTATAACGTGTGCTGATGTGTGTTAAAATCAATTCTCTACAGTTTGATTGCTTTGCAACATATGCTGCATCAGCTGCTGTGGAATGACCATGTTCTTCTGCATTTTCTTCATCTTGACGTGTAAATGTTGATTCGTGGATTAAAAGTGTGCTGTCTTTTGCAAGGTTAATCATTTCTTCACAGGGTCTGGTGTCTCCGGAATATGTGAGCTTAATTCCTTTTCTTGGTTCTCCAAGAACCTGTTCTGGCTTTATGATTTGCCCATCAACTTCGATTTCCTGTCCATTGTGCAATTTGCTGAAAAGCGGGCCTACGGGAACTCCCAATTCAATAGCTTTTTCTCTCAAAAATCTTGGTTTTTTCTTTTCTTCAATTGAATATGCAAGAGATGGAACATTATGTCTGACTGACTGACATCTTATAATGTATTCTTCAGTTTCTTCAATAATGCCGGGTTCTATTTCAATGAATTCGAGAGGATATTCATATTTACAATATCCGAAATTTAATATGGCATCTCTGACTTTATGCAATCCTTTAGGACCATATATTATTAGTTTTTCTTTCCTGCCATGCAGTCCTAGGGATTGTATGAGTCCTGGAAGGCCTAAAATATGGTCTCCATGAAAATGTGTGATAAATATCTTGGATATTTTCATAGGGCTTACTTTTGTGTGAAGCATTTGTCTTTGAGTTCCTTCTCCACAATCAAATA
>R27__coassemble_625_pt1 | contig 20824 bp, 21 predicted proteins | sample R27__metabat2_low_PE_024 | metagenome-assembled genome bin R27
ATATTAAACTGTTAATAGTAATTTTGTTTTATATAATATTTAAATATAATGTGAAATTTTTAAAAAAAAAGAAAGAAAAGAATAGAATAAAATCTATTCATCGACACCGAAGGATTTTTTAAGTAAATCTGCGTTAACAAATCCTTCTTTGTAAATTTTACCAGTAGTTAAATCATTGATTACTACTTCTGCAGGAGCAAACATTCCTTTATCAATTTGGTAGAAATCAAATCCTGCTTCTTTAAATACATCGAAGAACGGTTTACCATATCCATCAGCAGCGGAAGATGGTAATTGAGCTGCTACATTAGCAATATCATCATCTTCTTCAGATTCAACATAGTAGTAGGTTCTTCCACCGAATAATACAGCATCGTTGGTTTTACCCATAGCTTTAAGTCCGTCTGGATCAACAGGCGCGATTGGTGCAATACCTGCAGCATGTTTTACTTTGGTTACATCGAATTTAATGAATTCCAACATTTTGTAAGTTCCGTTTTCAACAACTCTTCCGGAAATTTGAATAGATCCGACTAAAGAAGAAGTAGGAGCTACAAGCAAGTAGACATTTTTAACATCAACATCACATTCATCAGCAATGTATTGAGCCACATCATCACCAGGTAATACATCAGCTTCTAAAGTTAAGATTGCTAAATCTGCACCTTTATCATCATATCCTATTTCTTCATAGGTTTCTGCCGGTTTTAATGCAATAGCTCTAGCAGGACCAGAACCTAATGCAAAAAAGTCTCCTACAGATACAGACCAACCTGCTTTTTGTGAACCTAAGGTTGAAATAGAAGGTGAGTCAGTTTTAATTTTTACAGAAGGAAGTGCGAATTTTTCAGATAAATCTCCAGGAATTGAAATTCCAACATCTGCAAGTCCACCAAGACAAACTTTAGTATAAAGTTCTCCTGCTTTGAAACTTCCATCAACATTTACACCACAGTCAATAACAGTAGCGCCATTGTCTAAAGTTTCTACAGCAATGTTCAATTCATCTGCTTTTTCAATCATTACATCTACGGTTTTTTTAGCTTCTACGTTTACACTTACCATAGTTTAACCTCATTTAAAATATTAACTTAAATAATTAAGTTATTAATTAAAAGTTTAGCTTTATTATTATTTAAAATTGTCTAAATGAATTTGGCAACAGCATAAATATCAACAGTCATATAATGTCATCATGAAAAAATCCCCTAAATAATTTACTGACTAGAACTTTTCTGAGCATTAACACCTGTCACATTAGTGGAATTTTTATTGGAACTTCCTTGAAGAACCTTAATCAATTTAACTTCATTAGTTGAATTGAATTTTTCATTTCCCTCAAATGTAGCATTTATTGTTAGTCTTCCGGGATCTTTATTTGCAACAGTTGTATCTGCAATTCCATTGGAATCAGTAGTTATTGAATAAGATTGTCTTTTGCCCTTATTGTCCATCATGACTATCTTAACTAATTCATTGGAAAGAGGATTACCATCAATATCGCTAAGTTTTATATTTATTGAATCTCCATTATGTACTGTGTCATTAGAAATTATCTCTATTTGAGATTCTTTAATACCAAAAAGGGAACTTACTGCAAAAATAGCCAATAAAACAGCAATTATAATTATTATCAATGAAATAATCCACATATCTGCCTTTTTCAAAATCATCCCCTCTTTTATAAAATATATTATATATTCACTAATTATATTTTGAAATTCGACCTATTTAAACTTATAATATTAATAGATGTTCACCTCAAAATTAAACATGGATCAATACCATTTAATTTTTAAAATCTGTCAAAGTGAACCTTGGATTTGTCATAGCGAAGCTTTACTTCACCCACACTTTCAGGCCATCCGACACATATTACAGAAAAAGGAATGCAGTAATCCGGAATATTCAGATATTCCTTTAGTTTTAGGACCCTATCTTCAATCGGGTGAAAGCCAAGCCAAACTGCCCCCAACCCTTCATGTGTTGCCTGAAGCAAAATGTTTTCATTACAGGCTCCAAGATCCTGTTCTATCATTCCATGAACTTTAGATTCATTGAGATTTCCAAGAGTAATGATTAAATGTGATGCTTCACGGGCAGGAGTTGCAAATTTGTGCATTTTTGAAATTGCTTCCTTATCCTCTTTTTTTGACACGACAATGAATTCCCAAGGCTGCGCATTGCAGGCAGATGGCGCTTGCATAGCTGCCTTAAGCAGATTTTCAATTAACTCATCAGGAACTCTTTCATCCCTGTATTTTCGTACGCTTTTTCTCTTAAATATTAAGCTCATCTAACCACCAAACAATTCTTCAATTTCTTCTCTAACATAAGGATAGTCATTACTGTCTGTCAGGATATTAATTTGATCGCCATAGTTGATATGGAAATCTTCAGTCGGTATCATATACTTGCCATTGCGAATTACAGACACTACAATTGCATTTTTAGGAAATGGAATATCTTTAATCTTAAAATTAATATAATTGCAATCGAGCGGAACTACATATTCGCTTAAAACATGCTTTGAAGGTTTACTTACATATTCCTTGTTTTTCTTCAACAGCAACCTGTCATACAATGATTCATAAATAGGATCATTTCCAAGCAGTGTTGGAATCATATATGCCATCAATGATACGATTATCATTGAAACAAGGGACTCTGTTGAACCGGACATTTCCGCAAGAAGCACAATGCCTGTAATTGGAGACCTTACAGTAGCTGCAAAAAATCCCGCCATTGAGATGATTATGAATTTATAAATCAACTCATGCTGCCATCCGAATGCAGGAACAACAATTGAACCAAACACTGCACCAATATAAGCCCCCAATACCAAAATAGGCAAAAATATTCCACCTGGAGCGCCGGATGAAAATGAAAACATAGAAAATATGTATTTTAAAATCAACAATAGTACCAAAACGCTTAAAGATGGAATCGCAACACCCAGCATATCCATCATAAAGTGTCCCCCATCACTTATTTCTGGAATTGAGAGTGCAACAACACCAGATAGCATAAAAACCAAAACAAATTTAAGCCATGAAGGGATTTTAAGATTATTTACAAAATCGCTTGACTTTATCATCCCTACATTATAAATATAACCTAAAACACCAATTATAAAACCAAGGATAACTAGAATCCAAAATGATTCAAGAGGAATATTTAAAACAGGAAAATTCAGGATTGTTGATTGGCCAAAAATCATTTTTGATGTAAAGTCAGAAACAATTGCAGACACCATGGCTATAAAAATTAAAGTCTTATCAAAACCATGATTGATTTCTTCAAAAACAAATATCACACCAGCAAGAGGAGCATTGAAGGCCGCCGTAATACCTACTGCAGAACCAACTAAAATCAACCTAATTTCATCAGTTTTTGAACCTTTAAACAATTTGGCAATACCTTTTCCTGCCATACCTCCAATTTGAACGGACGGACCTTCAGGACCTAAAGACAGCCCACCAAGAGCAGTCAATACACCTGCCACAATTTTAGAAAACAGAACTTTCGCCCAATTGGCTTCCATATGACCTTTAACTTCAGCATAAACCTGGGGAATTCCGCTGCCTGCAGAGTCAGCTTCCCATTTGGTTAACCAATCTATCAAAAGACCCATAAAGGAAAGTGCTATAAAAAATAATATAATGTATAACACATTTCCATGAATTATGTTTAAATAGTTTCTTAAAATGTGTTCTGAACCTGCAAGTAAAAATCTGTATAAGCAAACCATCAATCCTGCAAATATACCGACCATCATTCCCTGAATTGTTAATTGGAAGATATATTTTGGATTTTCACTTACAGATTTTAGTGTTTTTTCAAGAGTTTTCATCATATAACTATTTATTCAAAATCATATAAAATATTTAAGAAAACTTAAAAAAAACTTAATAAAAGTAATTGAAAAAATAGTAGACTCAAAGTGCAATTCATCCATGACTTAAAGAAGTCATGGCATTTTTGCACATAAGATAAAGCAAGATTTCAAGGCTGTTGAAACCTCACCATCCAATGAAAAAAATAATATTGGAAAAATATTGATTATCTATTTTCTTTTAATAACTATAACAGCACCTACAATTGCAATTACAACTAATAAAATTAAGATTGGATTACCAGTACTTAATAAACCGTGATTTGTTGTTGCATTAGTAGCATTAGTATGATTAGTATGATTTCCAGTTGCATTAGTAACATTGCCGGTTTTATTGGTTACATTACCAGTTGAGTTAGAATGACCACCTGTTGCATTTCCAGTTGGATCAGTTCCATCGTCATGGTAAGGGACACCATCAGGAGCAACATCAGTCGAACCATCAGGACCAATATCATCACCGGATCCAAAATCACCGGAACCAGAATAACCACCATCAGAAGTACCATCAGATCCAACATCACCTTCACCAGAGACACCTTCTGCACATACTACACCTGCAGATGCAATTAAACAGAAAATTGCCAATACTGCAATCAATTTTTTAGAAATATTCATGTTTTCACCTCTTGAAAATTTTAGTGTGAAATATAAATAAGAATTATATAACTACACTAAAATATATAAACTCATCAATATTTAAAGTTTTTCGAAAGTAAGCGGATACCTACATTTAATTTAGACCAATTAAACATGAAAATTAACAAATACAAATTTATAGGATACCCGGAAATGAAAATGTTCTATTTCCTGTCTAAAAAAAGAAGAGTTGTAGGTGAATTGCACCTACTTAAATTTAAATTATGCCAAGTTTTTTAGCTGTATTTTCATCTACTTTACCAGTTACTTTAAGTCCATTGTCTTTTTGGAACTCTTTGACGGATCTGACAGTGCAATCCCCATAGATCCCATCAACTTTCAAGTAATGGCCTTGGTATGTGAGATAGTAACCATTGTTTTTCAAAGCCCTTTGGATTTTTTTAACAATTGCTGAGTCTTTGCTTCCTTTAGAAACAGTTTTAAAAGCAAGTTTGACAGTTATTTTTGCCTTTTTGGATACTTTATTGTAGTATTTGCTTCCTTTATAGATTACAGTTGCTTTGAATGTTCCTTTTTTGTTCAACTTGGTAATCTTGAATGTTGCCTTTCCTTTAGAATTGGTTTTTGCAGCATATGTTTTACCTTTGACTTTCAAGGTGACTTTTGCATTCTTGATTGCCTTGCCCTTATTGTCCTTTAAGGTAACTGTGTACTTTTTGGTTTTTGTAGTTGTCTTAAAGGTTTTTGCCTTGGCAGTTATTTTAGGAGTAGCCTTTTTGACTGTGACCTTGACGCTTTTAGTTGAATTGTCATAATTGGTGTTGCCGTTGAATGCAATTTTAGCAGTATATTTTTTAGGAACCATTCCCTTAATGGATACTTTAACCTGACCGTTTTTATCAGTAGTGTATTTTTTAGCACCATTTAAGTTGACGGTTAAAAGAGCACCACTAATCGCATTGCCATTGATATCCCTTAAAGTAATGACCAGATTTTTATTAACATTGAAAACTGCAGTTACAGGACTTGCTGTTAATTTGGTAGGAAGCTTTTTAACCATGATGTTAATTGTATGTTTGGCACCACCCATTGCAGCAGTTATACTGGCAATTCCACTGGCGGTTGAATCATATTCAATAGTTTCTCCCAAAGAGACAATAGTATCATTAACCTGCCCATTTGTTGCAGTGATTGTTAACTCAACAGAATCCAAAAGAAAGTGTTCATATATCTCGCCTGATGTTGAATTATAATTAAACAATAGGAATACAACATTTGAGGTATCGAAAACAGTGATATTATTAGGACTTGCTGTTGCGTTTAAAAACAGCCAAGTATCACAATCCACATCACCCATTATATTAGGTTGTGTATCATAATTGGTTGCATTATTTCCAAACCAGTTATAATCTGCATTGAGTCCTTTGCCTGCCATGATTTCATACTTACTTTCATTATTTAAGAAAACATTGTTATTCACGAATGTATTGTTTGCAGAATTGATTTCAATTGTTGATTCAACAATATTTCCTAAGAAAATGCCATTGCTTATATTTGTATCATTTGCAAAATTCAATTTTATTACTGCATTTCCAGCATTATTAGCAAATATTGCTTCAAAATTGGAATTAATTGTACCGTTAACATCGATTACAGCACCATATGCACTGTTATTGATGAAATAAGATTGAATAACCTTATCTTGCGACATATTTTTGGAAATGTGAATTGCACTACCCTCAATGTCTGCCTGATTTTGAATGAAAAATGTATTTTCCAGCATGTTCCTTTTTGAATTATCAAAAGATAATGCACCACCATTTTTACCGGCAGTATTATTTATAAAAGCAGTTTCAAAGAAAATAACATATTTTGCATCATCATCCACATTTATTGCACCACCATTGCCGGCAGCACTATTGTTTATAAATAAGACATTGTCAAAAACAACACCTGCCAAATTCGCATAAACATTTATGCATCCGCCATCGACAGAAAGTGCAGAATTATTGATGAAAACACATCTGTTATAGGTTTCCGAATCTGAATAGCCTCTATTGTATATTGCACCACCATTATTGGTAGCAACATTACCTATAAATACAGTATTATTGTATTTGTTGTAATTGGAATTTCTATAACTGTATATTGCTCCACCATTTGCTTTAGCAGAGTTGTTGACAAATACACAATTGTTTAATGTATTTCGTTCTATGTTTCTGGAATAGTATATTGCACCACCATGATTAGAAGCGGAGTTATTAATAAACACACATGTTTCAAAGGAGTTATAATTAGAATATCCATAACCGTTAAATGCTCCACCGTTTTTAGCGCTGTTGTTGATGAAAGTGGAATTTGCATATGAATTATTGTCATTTACATTATGGTCAGTGTTTATAGCTCCCCCACCATTTGCAGCATGATTATTTAAAAATGTGAGATTATTGAAAGTTGTTTTTGTTAATTGTGCGTGAAAATTGATTGCACCACCATCTGCTCCATTTGCCTTATTATTGGAAAAGGTTATGTTTTCAAACAGATTTCCGCTGGAATTGATTAAAAAATAAATTGCACCACCATTTTTAGTGGCAATATTTGATGCAAATTCAGAATTTTTGACAGTGCTATTAATGAATGCGCCTTTGGCATATATTGCACCACCATTCTGTGTAGCAGTGTTGTTTATAAATTTACAGTTATCAATCGCAATGCCTGAAACATCTCCATTCAATATTATTGCTCCACCAAGCTTTGAATTTCCGTTCATAAATGTGATATTATTTAAAATAACATTATTCAAAGAAGTTATGTTGAATATCCTGGATTGTCCCATACCATTTATTGTAAAACCGTTACCGTTAATAGTAATTGGATTTGTTATGGTTATTCCATTATTTGAAAATGAATCATCATAAGCATAATTATTTTCAAGATTTACCACACCTCCAACACCCACAGCATCGATTTTTGTTTGTAAATCACTAAATGTTCCATTATCAATTTTGCCAATTATTTCTCTGTCATTGACTTGTTTTATAGCATCATCATTTGAATATGTTTGTATTTCATTTCCAGACATATCAGAATCTACTGTTGCAATATCTGTTGTATTTTCAGCTGCGCTTACCGCTGAAATCGCCAACAAAGTTACAAATAATAGTAGACCTATGATGAAAAACTTATTTTTGTAGTACATTAATTACCTCCATAATATATATTATACAGAATATTTTATTAATTAATTATGGTAAAATGAATTATTAACTTTACATTTAATAGTCACATATGTAACTGTCTAAACATTTTAAAAAAAAAAGAGTCTGTAAAATTCTATCTTAGAAGACGTTTCGACCTAATCCATCATCATATAAAAACATTCAACACATTATAACCTTCTTAAAATCCCAAAATAGAATTACCATATATACAAACTTGCGAAAAGTGCTTCGCACCAAAGGTAGGATTAAAATAGTGAATGTAATGATGCGCTAAACTAAAAACTGGAGAACAAAAATATGAATAAAATAGGCATCCACATAGAATAATGATATGTAAAAATTTAGTAAAAAAATAAAAAATTAGTAGGATGCAGATGCACCTACTTTTTAACTGGAATTTTTTTGTTTACTACATCTTTACCATAAGTAACTTTGTAGATGTATTTTTTGCCAACTTTAAGTTTTTTGAGAACATTATTTTTGATTTTGAATGTTGCTACAGCTTTTTTGTTGGTTTTTGTTTTATATTTTTTACCGTTGAATTTCAAAGTTATTTTTTTACCTTTTTGCACTTTTTTAGCAACTGTTTTTAATTTTACTTTGATTTTCAGGTATTTAGCTGATTTTTTAACTTTGAGGTTTTTAGCAACGATAATACTATTGACTTTAATCTTTTTAGATAATTTTATATCTTTATAGGACATTGTAATAGTATATTTGGTTTTTTTAGGTTTTACCTTAGGTAATTTGAGAGTTGCATAACCTTTGGAGTTAGTTAAACGTTTGTATGTTTTTTTGTTGAATTTGAAAGTCACATACTGTTTAACAACAGCTTTTCCATCGATTGTTACGCGTACTTTGTATTTATATGCATTTGTATATCCTATTTTAATATTTTTAGCTGTGAGTTTAGGTTTTGGAATCTTTGCAGTAGTGTTTTTTATTAATGAATTGTACTTATCATCACCTGAGTAGGTGACATTTACATTATAACTTCCATATGCTAAACTTGGCACATTAATAATTGCAGTACCATTTTCAACTGCAGCAAAGTAATCTATACCTTTAATGCTTAAAACAACATGGCCTTTTGCGTCGTTAGGTAAAGTTATATTGAATGTAGGTGATTTAGAACCAACAGCAAGAGTGATCTTAATAGATGTACTGTTAGCAGGAACACCTACTTTAGAAACATTCACACTAGATGTCTTACTGATTGATGCATATTTACTATCACAGGAATATTTAACTTCAACAGTATAGCAATAGATTAATATCATTAAACTATTCCTTAAAAATTAATAAATTAATAAAAAACCCTATATTCAAATTATTAGATAAAATAAGTAGTTTAAAAATTTTAGTTACTAAAAATTAATTTAGAGGGAAGCCTATGTTCTAGTTAGAACTTCTCCAAGTGTTTCCACAATTGGCACAGCGAATGAAATTGGTTGGAGCCTCATCAGCAGACCTTGTCTGTACAGTCCACCAATAACCTTTAGTTCCACCACATTTATAGCAGGTTATTGTAGTTGTCGGAAGGGCAACATTGTTTTTATCCGTAACCACCACTTTCATTTCAGGATTCTTTTCACCTTCCATATGATACTGCTCCTCAATATCATCATTTGTCAGTGACTTTTCATATCCGCATCTACATTTAACCTTTCCTTTACTGGGCATTAACATTGCACCACAATCAGGACAAAATTCCATACATTTAACACCATTAAAAATTCGTAAGTATTATTATAATCAAAGTTGTTTATAAAATAATCGATTGATTATGATTTTCTATATAATAGATAATTGAAGATCAACATCATCAGGGCAAAAATTGTCATGTAAAATATAGCATTAAGTATCAAACTAAAATGAACACCATTAAAAATCATCACAAGATGGTCGAATGAACTTAAAACACCGCTTCCGAATATCAGAGGCACCAAAATCAAAAATAAAATATCAAAGACTAAAATATTCACTATTACAAATTTAAACCTCTGGGAGTTGTTTTTAAGTTTTCCACCTTCAATAAGAATCTCGGTTCCAAAAACAACTAAAAAATACAATCCAAACAAGTTTCCAATATACATTACTTCAGTGAGGTTGAACTGCAAAAGAAAATAACATGCAACACCAGCAATTATGAATGCTGAGATAAAATTTATAATGCTAGCACGTAAAAAATTAGCTTCAACCATTAAATCACCAAATCACATATTGAAATTTAATATAATATTTGTAATTTGGATTATATAAGATTTAAGAAAAAAAGTTTAAATGTGAAAGGATTTAACCTTCCACCATTATCAGCTTACCCGTAGCAGGGTCTTTATAGACTTTACCCATTTCAGTATAACCTTGACCAGAACTGTTTGAAGTGTCTGGAGTATCATTTAACTGTTGACCTTGGTCTACTTGGGTAGTCTTTTGCTGTTGCATCTGTTCTTGAATATTCTGACTTGGATCAATCATTGCCTGCATGTTCCAGCTTATGATAACAAAAACTAAAAAGCCAACTGCAATAACAAGCATTGCATCCACAAGGTTAGATGTACCTGCCATTGGGTCTTCTTCGACTCTTCTTGATCTTCTTCTACTTCGTTTTCTTACCATAAAATCACTATTTATTCATATAATCAAGAACTGCATCAATCAATGCATCCAAATCAGATAAGTATCTGTCATACCAGCCAGATCTGACTTTACCTAATACATAACATAATGCACCGGAACCGATACCTACGATTGTTGTATTGAATGCAACTGTAAGGGAACTTGCAAGGGTGTTAATGTCACCGGCACCTAAAGCCGCAAGTCCAGGACCCATAGGGATTAAAGTACCCATTAACCCTAAAGTCGGTCCGATACGAGTAATAATGTCTGTTTTTTGTAGATTATCTAAAGTTTTCTCTTCTTCAAATTCAAATAGTTTACGTGCTAAAGCTTCTCTTGAAGTATTGCCCAATGCTTCGGAAGATGCAATTTCTGTTAAAACCTTTTTCTGAGATTTTGGTATTTTAGCATCTGAAATAATGTTTTTAAGCTCTTCAACAGAACCTGCAGCATTAATATCATAAATCAAATCTCTGATAGTTCCTACAGGAACCTTTCTTCTTGAAGTATACTCAGCAATCACTCCACCTAAAGAGATAATTGTAATAATCACAATTATAAGCAAAATAACCAAAACTGGAATGGTCAAGCTCTGTGAGATTACATCAAGAGAACCTGTTAAAAATTCTCCACCAGGAATATTTAAAGCCATATTTTTTCACCTAAAAATTATTCTAAAAGACTCCTACCTCTTTTAGTTAAAACCATACCTCCAACAATTAAAATAGCGAACGCTAATATTACCATAAGTATGTCTTGAGGAGAACTAATTGAAATAGGACTTACGGTTTTTGTCAAAGCTCCTGCAATGTTTGGAATTACAATCGCTGAAAGCAGGAAATATGCGCCTAAAAGCAGCATGAAATTACCCAATACAATAGGATAAGGTTTGCGAATGAACCTGATAATTGTATTTGATGCCAAATATGTTACAACCATGACTGCTACCAAAGCTGCAGCCGCATACCAGCTCAAATTAAGTGAGCTGACACCAATTGTAGGTGCAACAATCAAAACACTTGCGATAATTGAACCAAAACAGCATGGACAAGGAGCTATAATAGCTAGAGAAGTTGCAGTAGATGTATTCTTATCATGTATTTTCCATTCCCTAATTGTAAATAAACCTGCAATAATCATGATTGAAGCCATGATAATATAAAAAATTGTATTATATCCGTAGATGGCCTGTATTAATTGGTCAGCATATAATGAAGCAATAGCAGAAATCAAAACCACTCCACCACCATATGCAATACATATTATTGCAAATAATTTTTTAGACAAATTAGCCAAACCTGACGCCAGTCCTATTTTTACACCAAAAACAAGAACTGAAGCGAAAATACCAACTTGCCACAAAACACTCATCATATCCATATTAATTTCCCCATAATCAAATAAATTTTAATAATTTACAATTAATTATTACTTTTACAAAGTATATAAATTTTTTAACTCGATGTGTAACTAAAGACCCATCAATTAAATTATGTATTTAATAATTAAAAAAAGCAATGGTTTAAAATAGGGAAATTTAAAAAAAAAATAAAAAAAATATTTCACTTTCGTGAAATACTTATAAATTAACGTTTAGAGTAACTTACACCAAATATTCCGCAAACAAACAATATTGAAGCTAGCGTATACAGGATATTATACGGATTAACATTGCTTCTTGGTATTTCACCCGGCAAATTAGCCCGATTGACAGTGATATTACTTGAATTGGTTGCATTGGATGCAGTCTTATTCTTAGTAACATTTGTCTTATTTGCCTTTGAAGCATGTTTAACGATTTTACCTGCACAATCAATTGTATCATGAGTGAAATCATAATAATCGGAACCGTGATGAGTTTCTTGATTGTCATCAAACAATCCCAACAGATAAGCAAAGAAATCTCCTTGTTTTTTATGTTCACTTGATTCAATTAATTTACCTACACTAGGATAATATTTTAAGCAATATGATACGAAATCTTTATTATTAGCGTCTTTTACCCATACAAAATAGAATATTAAATCCTTCCATAATGGAGTTTGAATTAAACCTATATTCTTACTTATTTCAGGCCCGAATACTTCAAGAAGACCATAAATAGCCCTTTTAGTATTCATGCCATTGATTTTTGCATAACCTGCCGAAGTTAAAATATAGAACTTACTATAATCTTTTTTAACATTAATGCCATGGGATTTGAAGTAAGATAAAGCCTTATTTGCTGCATCAACACCAATCTGTTTAATTTCAGCTGATGTCAATTTAGCTGAAGATTTATCATTACCCTTACCATATTCATTAATATCAGGATTTAATTTGTTTTCTATTTTCAACATTTCTTTTGAATTTGACTGATCATAACTCATTACGGCAATCATTCCATTTTCAAAAGTGTTATTCTCCATACTCAACCCAATTAAAGATTCACATATTGAATCATTAATGCACACATTGTCATCTGAACTATTATAAGACCAAATAACTGTATCTTCATCAGAGTCCATCGGAACACTCAACAAATACACGTTCGTATTCATAACAGGTTCTTCAAGTTTATTACATCCGAGTAATGTTTGAATCAAATTTTGTTCAAATACCTGTTCAGATAAAAAATGTTTCAGTTCATCACATAAAACACCTTTTGCAACACCACAAGCCAAGAGATTCTTAATATAATCCCAAAGACCAGCGGAAATTTCCGAACTTACATCATCAGAAAATATTGAAGTAATAGCTCCATTTTCATAGAACACCATAGTGAGAGATTCACATTTCCTTGAAAAGAATGCAATATCAATTAAATCTGATTTTAATGAAGACAATGTTATAAGATTACCTTTTTCATAAGTTATATATCCATTAGAAGCATCAAGTATCCCATTTATAGTATTTTTCATAGCTACGTTATCGATTTCGTTTGAATCAGCAGTTGCAATAACCAAGATTTCATCTGCAGATTTGAAATCAAGTAAATTACATGCAGAGGTTGTTACATCATAACCAAGTTCATAAGCCGCATCTTTATTAAATTTAAATGAATCAAATTCATTTAATATATTTAATGAATAACCCAAGAGATTTTGATTTAATAATTCAATATCCGCAAATTGTGAATCTGAGATCTCATCCCCACCAGCACATGAAATCAAATCATCATATGAATATGAATCATAGCTTTCATCATCACCAGCATATGAAATGAAATCCCTATCATCTGAAACTTCAACACGTTCACAAACATCTGGAAGTGAACTCTCATCGGCCGAAATTTCAACAGAATTTTCGTATTCGCTCGAAAGCGAATCAGAACTTTCGTATGAAGCAGATATTTCATAATTTTCATCAATTTCTACTTGAGCATTTTCTTGATTGAATGACTGTAAATCAACATCCGATGCAGTTATATCACTTGCTGAAACAACTCCCACTAAAGTTAGTGTTAAAATCAACAAAGTAACCATAACAACACCGTGTTTTATCATGAATTACTCCTAACTTTCTGTATAACTAAATTGCGCAATTATACATACATCAAATTAGTAACACCCATAAATTATTATCTAATAAAATACCGGCGCTACTAAATTATATTTTTGATTTTTATTTTAAAAAAAACTTACTGTTAAGCCATTAGAAAATATTTAAAGTTAAAAAAGATAATATAATAACATATTAAAAATTATGAGGCAAAATATGTTTTGGAATGAAAAGATTGAAACAATGCCAAGAGAAGATTTAGAAGAATTACAATTAAAAAAGCTTCAATCGACTGTTAAAAGAGCATTTGATAAAATACCCTATTATAATAAGAAATATAGTGAAATTGGAGTATATCCCGAAGACATAGAAACTTTAAAAGATATTGAAAAGTTACCTTTTATCACAAAAGATGATTTGAGAGAAAGCTACCCATTCGGATTGTTTGCAGTAGATATTGAAGAAATTAAGGAACTGCATTCATCATCAGGTACTACCGGAAAGCCTGTCGTCTCAGGATATACCGAAAAGGATTTGGATACCTGGGCAGAAACCATTGCACGTGGATTGACAATGATGGGTCTTGACGAAGGAGACATCCTTCAAAATACACACGGATACGGAATGTTTACCGGCGGTTTTGGAGTTCACTACGGATGCCATAAAATAGGAGCTGCAATAATCCCTATTTCAACAGGTCAAACTCGCAGACAAATAGAAATAATGGAAGATTTCGGAACAACCGGCCTGATTTTTACACCATCTTACGGAATTCACTTGGGAGAAGTTGCAATTGAAGACGGAATTGATCCAAAAGAATTGGGAATCAAAGCCATCGGTTTTGGAGCTGAAATGTGGACAGAGGAAATCAGACAAAAAGTTCAGGACATCTTTGGCACAAAAGCCTATAATATTTATGGATTGACCGAATTGATGGGTCCTGGAGTTGGTGTTGAATGTGAAATGCAGGAAGGTTTGCACATTCCAGAAGACATTTACTATCCTGAAATTATAGACCCAAATACAGGTAAAACATTAGGTGAAAATACCCCCGGAGAACTCGTATTGACAAACCTTGAAAGAGAAGGAATGCCCGTTATTAGATTTAGAACTAAAGATTTAACCAAAATCACTTATGAAAAATGTGGATGTGGAAGAACACATGCAAGGATGAGTAGAATTACAGGTAGATCTGACGATATGATTAAAGTTAAGGGAGTAGCTATTTTCCCATCACAAATTGAAAAAGCATTGCTTAAAGCTGGTGATGTAGAGCCTCATTATTTAATTATAGTTACAAGACCTGGAACTTTAGACGAAATCGAAGTCAAAGTGGAAGCATCACAGGACATATTCTTTGACGGCGTGAAAGAAATGATGGCTGTTCAAGATAAAATCGGCAAATCAATTGAAAATGAAACAGGAATCAGAGTAAAAGTAACACTAGTAGAACCTAAAACATTACCTAGGTTTGAAGGAAAAGCAAAAAGAGTTATTGACAAAAGAAACTTACATTAGGTGAAATTTATGAAAATTCAACAATTATCAATCTTTTTACAAAACAGAATGGGAAGTTTATCAAAACCCCTAGAAGTACTTTCAGATGCTGACGTTAATATTAGAGCAATGTGTATGGCTGACACTTCAGAATTTGGTATTCTAAGGCTTGTTGTAGATGATCCTCTTAAAGGAAAAGAAGCTTTGGAAGAAAAAAACTTCCTAGTTAAAATTACAGACATCATTGGTGTTGAAATGAATGATACACCCGGAGGACTTACTGATGTTTTAAAAGTTATAAAGGACAATAATATAGATTTGGAATATCTTTATGCATTTTCTCATGAAGATGGTGAGAAAGCTATTTTATTACTCCATGCGGAAGATATTGACAATTTAATTTCAACATTAAAAGACAATAATATTGTCATTGTACCATCCAAAGAAGTTTATAATTTATAAATAACTTCTTTATTCCAACCACACCACACATTCTATTTTTAAAAAAATAGTTAAAAATATAAAATAAGAAATGAAAATGTTATTTTTCAATAACAAATCCATGATTTTGAGCTTTAGTTACAAAAACAGTACCATTTTCGCCAATAATCTCTTTTGTTTTTTCAACTATATATTCATTTGATTCATCGAAAACTGTATATAAAACCGGCCCAAACGAAGAGATACCTACACCATATGCACCAGCTTCTTCAATGGCTTTCATTGTTGGTAAATATGAAGCATCAAGTGAATGTTCAAGCTTATTAAAACCGACTTTTTGAAGCTCACTTATAGCCCATCCAAAGTTTTTAATATCTTTTTCAAGCATAAATGGCACTAAATTCATTAAAATTAAATGAGATACTTTTTCCACTTCATCTCTTGGAATAGGACAGTAGTCTTGGAAAACATTTACCTCATCCTGACCGTTCATATGTTTTTCTATTTTAGGAATGGCTATTAGAATTTTCCATTCTTCCGGAAAGTCATATCTTGCAATTAATGTTGCAGGTTTTGCTTTTGAAGCACCTGAAGGTAAAAATCCAGGTTTTTCTTCAATGCTATGACCTCCATCTAAAATAAATCCACCCAAATCATGAGTATATGTTCCGATTCCAGAGGTTCCTCCTCTTCCAACAATACTGCTTAATTCTCTACTTTCCACTTCAATACCCATTGTTTCTGTTATTAAATGAGCGGTAGAAACAGCAATTTGAGTTCCACTTCCAAATCCAGAATGTGGAGGATATGTTTGATGAACAATAAAATTAAAACCGTCTTCAATATTGAAATGTTGTCTTGTTTTTTCAGCAGCTGTTGGAATTTTCTCACTGCATTCCAAAATTGCTTCATCATCATCAATATTGTCTGAAAATTCAAGAGTGACTAAATTATCATCTCTTTTTTGAATTTCTAATATGAATTGAGGCTCAGCCAATGCCAAACCAATTCCACCATCGATTCTCCTATATGACCCATTCAAATCAATGAGAGACATATGTATTCTTGAAGGTGCTTTAATAATCATTCCTATTCACTTCCATAAAAATATTAATTCCTTTTAAATATTTGTTATCGAAGTTTAATAAAGGTTTTCATTTATTTGACAATATTTCTATCTAAAAAATCAAATTGTCTATGGAACTGATTAATTTTAAAGCTAAATCATAGGTAACTTCCATCGGTTCATAAGAATAGCATTCATATACAATAGTTGGTATTCCCGCTTTGGAAGTTGGTTCTGTTATAAAAGGAGGGCTTGTCCTATGCTCTGGAGCATAATATTCAACCCCGTCAATTTCCCCAATAAGTATATTCATATATTCGGATGACTTTTCATCAAATCCCGGTGCAAAAATAAAATTAGTTATCTGATAATCGCCAGGACCGAGACATCCCCTATTCGAGTGAACATCAATGAAAAGATCATATTTTTCATCAATTATTTTAGGCATTACAAATTCCTGAGCAATCAATTGGCCTTCCTTACGCCCTTCAGTTTCACTATCCAATTCATTGACATTAATATTGTAAATATAATAACAATATTTCAAGTCATCTTTAGCTGTTAGTTTGTCAAACAATGCCCTATGAGATTTACTTTCAAGAGGATGCATTCCAATCAGATAAGCAATTTTTACATTGGAATTTACATCACCAAAAGGACCGTGAACATATGCACTTCCCAAATCATTTTCGCCAATGAGTTTAGAATCATATTTTATAGAGTCAACTTTAGCGCTGTCAGTTGGACCGTCAGGATAGCTCATCATAACACCAAAAAAAAAATAAGAAATGACTAGATAAACTAGTCTTCGGAAGGTGACCTTTCACCTAATTCTTTGTTTAATTCATAGATTAATCTTTTATCGCCATCAGCTAATTTAGCTTTAGCGAGTAATTCCATTGCATTTTCTTCTTCTTCAACTTGCTCTTCGACAAACCATTGCAAGAAGTTGTTGGTAGCATGGTCTTTTTCTTCAATTGCTAAGTTAACTAAGTCATTAATAAGACCTGTTACCATTTTTTCATGTTCAAGTACATGTTCAAATGCAGCCAATGGAGAATCCCATTCAGTTTGAGGTCCATCGATTGCAGTTAAAGTTACAGAAGCTCCTCTTCTTATGATGTAATCGTAAAATTTCATTCCATGTTCTAATTCTTCTTCTGCTTGTACTCTCATCCAGTTAGCAAATCCTGCTAAATCTTCATCTTCAAAATAAGCTGCCATGGATAAATACAAATATCCTGAGTAAACTTCAGCATTTAATTGTCCATTTAAAGCTTTTTCCATTTTTTCAGATACCATTTAATATCACCAATATAATTATTAGTTTTTAATTAATATAAAACCTACTAAAATTATATAACTTAAAACTAAATTTAATTATATGATTGAAAAATCCCTTTATGAAAATTACCAAATCAGTTTCAGTGATAATGTTAAACCGGACTTCGAAGATTACATGTTCGTTTTTAATAATAACAGAGAATTATTTTTAACTCCAAAAAAAGAATTGCCAAAAACGCTTGATGAATTTAACATTGAATTCTGTTTGTTTATTGGAAAATATAAATCCAAAAATTGTTTTGTAGTTAATGCAGATTTTAAAAATGGTTGTGATTTAAGGGAAGTCTATGAATTCGATCCAGAACTATATCATATTGCGGGAAAAGCCGTGCTTGTCCGTGATTGGTATATATCACACAGGTTTTGTGGAAGATGCGGAACCAAAACACAATTAGATGAAAAGGACATGATGTTAAAATGCCCAAGTTGTGGTCAAGTGCACTATCCTCGCATCGCTCCTGCAATTATTGTAGCCATCAGAAAGGATGATGAATTGCTGATGGCCAAACACAGCTACCATGACAATATTCGATATGCATTGATAGCAGGCTTTGTAGAACCCGGAGAAAGCATTGAAGAAGCAGTTCACAGAGAAGTTCTAGAGGAGGTAGGCATCAAAATCAAAAACCTGAAGTATCAGCGCAGCCAATCATGGCCATTTCCAAATTCATTGATGCTGGCATTTACCGCAGAATACGAATCCGGAGACATCAAGGTAGACGGCGATGAAATACTTAAGGCCAACTGGTTTAAAAAAGATGAAATAATCAGATACAACTCAGACATCAGCATTTCAGACTGGTTGATTCAAGATTTCATAGACAAAAAATATTAAGTTAAATACTTGAATCCCTTACCATCCTTTAATTGTATTCAATGCAATAACGCCCATCTTCAGCCTTCTCAAACCATCTTCCAATAATTCCGGAGGGCATGCTATATTCATCCTCAAGAAATTGTCACCATTCTCTCCAAAGTCTATTCCTGCAGATAAAAATAGTCCCTGGTTTGTTCTTAAAAATCCAGACAACACATTAGAAGGAACATTCAATGCAGAACAATTCAACCACAACAGGTATGTCGCATCACAGTCAACCAATTTGACAATCGGCAGTTCCTCTGCCAAATAATCCTTGACAATCTGTTTATTTTTATATAATTCCTCTCTTAGCTCTTCAAGCCAATCCTCAGAATCACCATATGCTGAAATTACTGCAGTTGCAGCAAATACATTGCATGAATCAGAATTGTCAATATGCATTTGGGTTTTTATTTTTTCCAAAAGTTCGGAATTTGTTGTTTGAACAATAGAACTTTGAAAACCCGCAATATTAAATGATTTTGAAGGCGATAAACATCTTATAACATTATCAGATGATTTAAACGGATTGTATTTTACGTGAGGATCTGTCAAATCACAGTGAATTTCATCAGAAATTAAAACAACATCATGCTTTTTGCACAATTTTTCAATCTTATCCAATTCCTCAGATGACCATATCTTACCTATGGGATTATGAGGATTGCACAAAATCATTAATTTAACTTTGGATAATTTTTCATCCAAATCATCAAAATCGATTCTGTATCCACTATTTTCATATATCAACTGATTTTCAAGAACCTTACGATTATTATCTTCAATGACATAGAAAAATACATGGTAAACCGGCGTCTGAATTAAAATTTCATCACCAACATCAGTTAAGCACCTAATCATTGAAGATATGGAAGGCATTACTCCTATTGAGTAAAGCATGTCTTCTTTTGACATTTTTAAATCATATCTCTTATCCCACCAATTAATATATGCCTCAAACAATTCATCCGGAACTATAGTGTAGCCATATATCGGATGGCTTGCCCTCTTTTGGATTGCATTTTGGATAGCTGGAGCTACTTTAAAATCCATGTCAGCTACCCACATAGGCAAATCATCATCAAAATAATCCCATTTTAGGGAATTTGTGCCATGTCTGTCAATGATGCCTTTAAAATCATTTTCAGTATTTTTCATAATGAATTCTCTCTTCATCGAATTTATCCATGAATTTGTTTTCCCAGCCTTCAGCAGGATAGCCCAATGTTATTATACAATAAGGTTTGGTTTCGCTAATGTCATCAATTCCAATAATCTCACCAATTTTTGCCATCCTTTCTTCTTCAGGTGCAACTCCATTCCAAAGACCACCTAAACCCAGGTTAACTGCTTCAAGCAACATATTTTCAGCAGCAGCACCCATATCCTGTTGCCATACTGTTTTGTAAAATGCCCTTTCAATATTTGCAACAAGAACAATAGCTACTGGCGCATTTGTTACGCGAGGTTTGATTTCACCTAACCTTGCCAAAGTCTCTTTGTCTTTAACAACGACAAATTCCCATGGTTCAGCACCCAATCTTGATCCGGGTGCTTGCATTCCAGCCCGGATGATTTTTAAAATATCTTCATCACTTACTTTCTTATCCTGATATTCACGAATGCTTCTTCTTGTATTAATGATTTCTTCAAATTCCACCATATAATCACTACATTAATTTAATTCATTTAAATATTAAAAAATTACTGTAAAAAACATCTGATAGAAAAAAAAGAATTAAAAAAAGAGTCTGTCCAATAAATAATTTTTTCTAATTTTTTATTTTTTTATTAATTTTTTC
>R27__coassemble_639_pt1 | contig 20638 bp, 16 predicted proteins | sample R27__metabat2_low_PE_024 | metagenome-assembled genome bin R27
CATAATTTATTATTTGTCAGTCATCTATAATAAAAGTTTGGTTAGTAACTATAATATGTTGGCTGCAATTTTTCATACAGCCTTCAACAATCTTTAAATTATTTGTAGTTCATATATATTCTCTTGAAAAAGGCTTCACATAAAAATTCATTTAAGGGGAGGTGAATAAGCATGAAATTGATGTTTTTAAGTAGTGTTTATTTATTTTTCAATTCAGTTTTTCAGCCTGGACTGTTTTGATATTATTTCCTTTGTCTTATTGAGGGGGTGGAAATTATTGAGTTAATTGTCTTCATGTTTGGAATATATTGGTATAATATCATTTCAATTATGAAATCATTATTGATTTAAATTTAAATTGAAGATAATAACTCAAGATTCGCCTCATCTATTGGAGTGGCTAAATATAATCATGTCGATGATGGTATTTTTGAAAACAATGTTTTCAAGAAGCCTTTTTTTACTTAGATGCCACTGTTTAGCTACTCATATTAATATTCGTTAAGTTTATATATTTCATGGGTGATAATATATTACGATGGAGTTGCTATTGAGTAATTCCTAATAAGACAATATTTAAATGAATTTTTTTTTCAATGTCACGCGCTGATATTGTAGAGATTTTTTTCTCTACAATATGACATTGATTTGCTTTTTTTTTAAGATATTTGGTTTGAATTTTAAAATCTATTAAAAATAAATTTGGCTTTTTTAACGGGTTTACTATTATAGTATTGATTTGTCTTTTAATCAGATTCATCGGTTATAAGACCAAGGACCTTATCTTGACAAACAAGAGGGTATTCGGTAAATGTGGATTGATATCAACCACACAAATGCAGTCTCCTCTAAACAAAATCGACTCAGTTTCATACAGCAGCGGTTTGTTTGGAAAGATAATTGGATATGGAACAGTAAGGATATCAACCACTTCATCTACATTCAAGTTCCGTTTCATTCGTGATGGCCAGACATTGTACAATGATATCTTCAACCAGCTTGAAATAAGTGAAGTTGAAAGCAGGAACCTTGATGCAAGGGCTATTGTTGATGCAATGGCTGAAAAGTTAAGTTAAAAATATTTTAACTCTTTTTTTGGTTCATTATTGAAAAGTGGATATTGGTGATGGTCAATTGACGCAATTGCAATATTGGACGTCAATTATAGTTTGAATGTTTCATTTTTCAAAAGCTTATTTTTTAAAAGCTAATAGTATTTCGTAGCGAAGGACAAAACCATAACGGCCATGAACGCGATAATAAATACCATCGCATACTTGTCCAAATTATCCTTATTCTTTTCAAGCCACCCTATCCTAAATGTTCCGATAATAGGAAACATCGCAAATAATGGCACGAAATACCGTGTTGAAAGACCCAAATTCAATTTCCCGACACTTGCCCATGTCAAAAGCTGGATGAAGCATGTTCCGACATATATCATCAGTACAATGAACAATGTTCCAATCCTTGTCCTTTTGTTGAATCTTATTTTTTTCGGATAGGCAAGCAACATTACAGCTAAAAACATAAGTAATGTAGCTACTATCAGGTGGTAGCTGTCTGAATAATGTGTCTTTTGAGCTGCTCCGAAGAAATTGAATGTGCCGTATAGAATCTTTGCTATATTATATGTAAATATCTGGCTAAAGAACCTTCCAATAAATATTGGATGTGTCATGAAATAGTGCATCTGTCCTGTCGGATCGAGATACTTGAGTCTGGCTCTCCAGGAGTGCATCAGTGCAGGTTCCGAATATCTGCTCCACATGATTCCCAGTATTCCGACAAGTGCTATGCACAGAATCATATAAGGGATGATTTTTTTGCCCTTTTCGAAGTTATCGAATGGAATCAAAAGCAATAGGAATATGAATGCCAGATATGGCAGCTTACAGAGACCCAGAATAAGGCATAATGCAGAAAACATTACAACCTGCTTGATGCCAAGCGAGTTTTTCTCGGCCTTATACAGATACAGGAAGTATGCAATGGCAAGTATTGCAAGGCCTATTATCATGGAATCTATGCTTAGCGATGCTGCCTGATATATTGAAATGGGTATGCATGCAACGGCAAGCATTGGCATTTTCAAAACAGGCGTCTTTTTAATGGCAAGGGATATTAATCCTGCATAAAGAATAAGATTAAAAATCCGTCCAAGCCACAGCATCCAAATTACATTCATATCCAACAGTTTTGCAATGTCCATACCTATGGCCTGAGGCAGATATCCGTAAAATGGATTTTGTTCGAATGCTGAAACGATTAGTGCTGGAGTATAATCAATTTTCAGCGTATCATAAGGGGTATTATATACCGTTTTACCTAGGGGTTCCGTCAGATAGTTCAACGCTTCAATAGATACAAATCCCGCACCTTTATTATAGACTGCAGGCTTATGTGATGAGGATACATTGTAAGCCCTGTCAACTCCCAAATCATCTCCTGTCCAATGGGGGATTATTATTCCTCTTGAAGTCAGCTCTGCCCTTGCAAGATGCTCTGTTTCGTCACTGACATCACAAAGAGGTACTATAAATGACATAACAATCCCAAAGCACAGTATGATTACAAAGGCAACCTTGTATAATTCTTTATCCGAATTGTGCTTGAAATAATACACGATACAAAGAATGCCCAAAAAAGCAACTATCAGGAGTGTACCAATTTCAAAATTCGGATGCAATACATTTTTAAATTTAACAGTTGAAAGACCCAAAACAATTATTAGGACTAAATAAATCAACCAATATTTCTTTGATGAAATCAATACATCCTTAAATTCACTCAAACTCATTTTTCTCCCCAAATCAATAATATTTTGTCGCAAAAGCCAGTATTAAAGTGGCCATAAATCCAATTATGAAAATCATTGCATATTTGTCATAGCTTCCCTTGAATTTATCCAGCTTTCCTATCCTGAATGGTACTATGATAGGAAGCAATGCAAACAGCGGTAAAAAGTACCTTGCGCTGACGCCGATATTTGTCTTTCCGACATCTGCCCAAGTCAAAAGCTGAATGAAACATGTTCCGACATATATCATCAGCAGTATAATAAGTGAACCCCATCTTGCCTTGGAATTGAACTTGACCTTGTTTGGATAAAACAGCAATGTGGCAGCCAGGAATATCCATAAAAGTATTGTAATGAATGTATAGTGGTCTGAATAGTGGTATGCGCTGCCTGCTGAAAAGAAATTGAAAAGACCGTTTAATGTAATACCTAAAGTGAATGTGAAAATCATCCTTAAGAAGTTCAGAATGGCAAATGGGTGGTTAAGGAGATATTCAACCTGTAGTGCAGGATTCATATAATTAAGTTTTGATCTCCATGAATGCATCAAAGCAGGTTCCGAATAGCTGCTCCATAATACGCCTGCAATGGAGACAATCAGAATGCCCAAAAGCATGTACCTTAAGATATTCTCATCTTTAAAGTTGCTCCTCGGAACCAACAATATCAAAAACGTGAAAGCAAGATAAGGCAACTTGCAAAGACCCAAAAGCAATGAAAGCCCGCAGAAAAGTGCAACATGCTTGGTATCAAGGGACCGCTCTTCTGCCTTATACATGTATAGGAAATATGCTATTGTAAGTATTCCCAAGCCGATTATCATTGAATCGATACTTATGGAAGCGGCCTGATAAATCGAAAGAGGTATGCAGGCAACTGCTAAAAGAGGAATCTTCAGCACAGGGGTCTTTTTAATAGCCAAAGATATAATAAATGCATAGGAAATCAGATTGAATATTCTGCCAAGCCAAAGCATCCAAATCACGTTCATGTCAAACAGCTTGGCTAAAAAAACACCAAGTGCCTGAGGCAGGTATCCGTAAAAAGGATTTTGCTCAAAGGCAGATCCGTCAAGTATTTGTGATTTGGAAATCTTGTCCGTATCGCCCGGCGTGTCAAAAACAGTATGTTCTCTGTTGTTTATGAAAAACATATGACTTTCAGATGTCCAGAAACCCACATCCTTATTGAGTTGGGTACTGTACTGCCCTTCGGAAGTATGGTTGTACAATCTGCTTAGATTGTTTGGACCGCTCTCCCAATGAGGGAATATCACTCCCTGAGATGTGATTTCTGCCCGTGTAAGATGCTCCAATTCATCGCTGACATCAACAATAGGTACAATCAATGCAGACATCATTCCAAAAATGAGTATAATTACAAATGCAACCTTATACAGTTCATTTTCCGAGTCATGCATGAAATAGTAGATAATACAGACTATGCCCATGACTGCAACGATTGCAAATGTTGCTATTACGAACTGCGGATTTACAAAGTTCTTTGCCGAAAGTGTAGACATGCATGTAACAGCAATGAATATTAAATAGATTATCCAATACCTTTTGGATTTTATAAAAATCCCACTAATACTACTCTCCAAAATCATTCTCCCATTTTTATTTTAAAAAAGAAATTATATAAATATTTTGTAATATAATGCAAAAAAGATGAATATTACAAAAAAATTAGTGATTTTAATTCAAAAAATGATTCGGTTTTTTTCATGGTTTTTCAATATATTTTTTAATTCTTATCTAATTCTTTGTTGCCTTCAATCGAACTCTAAGGAAAAGACTTGCTCAACAAAGAACCAAGAAAGTAAAAATTATAATGAAGTAGTGCTTTTGCATCACACTCTTTTTTATATTTATTTTTTCAATATTTTTTTATATTTTTATAGATATATTATATACTGTATTAAATGTTTTTAACAATATGGTTACTGTGTATAAAGCATTTCTACTGAAATATTACTGGAGGTTTATATGATGAGATATAAGAAAATCACAATCATGTTGATGCTTGCAGTTTTCCTGTTTGCAATCGCAGCTGCAAGCGCAAGTGATGTGAACGATACGATAGTGGCCGGTGAGGATACAGGCCAAATGAAATTATCTGCAAGCAATGAAATGGCTGCAGATAATTTGAAGACAAATGAAGAGAACATTACATTGACACAAGCAGATAATTGTGAAATAATTGGTGCTGATGGAATTGGTACCTTTTCAGAACTGCAAAAGGAGATTGATAATGCTGTAAACGGGTCTTTAAACCTGACTAGAGATTATCAATGGGATTCTGATTTTACAGGTTATGGAATAGTCATTAATAATCCGATAACAATTAACGGTAATGGGCATTATATTGATGCATCAGGTAAAATTAGGATTTTTGAGCTTAAGGCAAAAAGTGATGTGATTTTAGATGATATCACATTTAAAAACGGAAATACCGATGGATGTGGTGGAGCAATTAATGTATGGTATGATCTGTCCAACAGTAGTTTTACCAACTTGAATTTCATCAACAATACTGCTGCAGACAATGGTGGTGCAATCCGTTTCAGGTACTCATCCACAAACAATACATTTGAAAATATAATATTTGAAAACAACACAGATAAGAAAGACGGCGGAGCATTGTACATAGGCGCCAAATCTTTATCAAATACATTCACAAACGTGGATTTCATAAATAACTTAGCCAAGGGTAACGGTGGAGCTTTATATATTAAAGAGACATCCACATCAGATACCTTTGAAAATGTAGCCTTTGAAAACAATACTGTCCCTACAAAAGATGCCGGTGCCATCAATTTCCATGGAAAGGTAGATGGCGTAACATTCAATGAAGTTTCATTCATTAATAATCGCGCTGAAAAAAGAGTGGGCGGAGCAATTAATATCGATGCAGGAATAGTTAATTCCGTATTCAACAAATCCTTCTTTTTTGATAATGTCGCTAAGACTGGTGGTGCACTAGGAATTACCGGAACCATTTCATCACTCACCTTTGAAGACACACTATTTATAAATAACACTGCTTTAACAGATGATGGGGGAGCAATAAACATTGGGCCATGGGCTCACTCTGATTTGACCAACACTACATTTAAAAATGTTTTGTTTGCCAATAATACTGCCGCCCAAAATGGTGGTGCATTGTTCGTTACAAAAAACACCAAGTCAAATACCTTTGAAGATGTAATATTTGTAAATAATACCGCTAAAGGACGTGACGGTGGAGCTATAAGATTCGGTGCATTGAATTATCAATTTACTACACAAGACAATACCTTCGATAAGGTTATATTTGCCAACAATACTGCCAATAAGAATGGTGGAGCATTGTATGTGACAGGTGTGTCCACATTAAATGCCTTTGAATATATGATATTTGCAAATAACACAGCTAAAAACACTGATGGTGGTGCTATCAATTTCTATAAAGCAGTAAAAAATACAACATTTAATGAAATCATCTTTTATAAAAACAGCGCTCCTAAAAGCAGAAGTGGAGCAGTAAATTTTGATAAGGGAATGGAAAATAGTATATTCAACAATACATTATTTGCAGATAACAGTGCAAAAATTACTAGTGTGATTACCCTTTCAGGCGTAACATCATCAAATACATTTGAAAACACAGAATTTTTAAATAACACTGCACAATATTATCTTATTTATATTAATAATGCTACTTCTGACAATGTAATTAAAGATTCCATATTCCTGAACAATAATGCAAGTCAAATAAATGTCAAAAACGGAAATATTCAACTGACTGATAACTGGTTTGGAAATAATGCTACAAATTATGATGTGAATCCTAATGTGAATGATAATCTGGATAACTGGCTATTTCTGAATGCGACAGCAAGTCCTGCTGCAATTAATTTAAACCAAACATCAACAATTAAATTTAAATTTTATTCATACGACAACAATACAAAAACCATCAAGGAATATGATAAATCAGTATTGGTCTTTTTAGAGTTAGATTCAACACTTGGGTTGGTGAATACTCCTATTGCATTAATAAATGAGGAGATAACATACACACCTTCACAAGAGGGAAACGGAACAGTAACAGCTAGACACTTAAATGCATACTACACAATTACTATAGAAAACTCTAAAATACCTACAGTCATTAAACCTGCTGCTGAATCTTATGAAGTATATGTGGATGATACTTGTGGTAATCTTGCTGTTCTTCAAAATGAAGACGGAAACAATATAACTGAGGAATATACATTAACCTACACTTCCAACAATGAATCTGTTGTTAAGATTGTAAACGATTCATTTGTTGCTGTCGGTGAAGGTAGTGCCATCATTACTGTTTCATTCAACGGCACTGACAGATTTGCGGCTGCTGAAAGCAAAACAATTAATGTAACTGTGAAAAAGATTCCTGCTGAAATTGTATCTTCTGCAGTGACAACAGTTTACAATGTTGACAAAAACCTCGTAATCACTTTAAAGGATGTCAAAGGCAATTCAGTCAGCGGAGTAGATATAACCGTTGACCTTAACGGTGCCAAAACCTACACTACTGACAAGAACGGTCAGGTTAAAGTCCCAACCAAAGGATTGGCTCCTAAAGCATACACTGCAAAAATAACCTTCGACGGCAACGCTAAGTATGTCAACTCATCCAAAAACGTCAAGGTCACTGTCAAAAAGGCTGCTTCTAAAATTGTCGCCAAGTCCAAGACATTCAAGACAATCACCAAAACCAAAAAATTCACAATAACATTAAAGAACAATATTGGTAAGCCAATCAGCAAAGCTGTTGTGTACTTGAAAGTCGCAGGCAAGACCTACAAGGCCACTACCAACTCCAAAGGCAAGGCTACCTTCAAAATCACCAAACTCAACAAGAAAGGAAACTTCAAGGCTACCGTAACCTTTAAGGGAAACAAATACTACAAGAAAGTGACCAAAAAAGTTACAATTAAGGTCAAACAGGTCTGGAAAACAGTTTCAAAAGGAAGCAAAGAATCTGCAAAAGTTAAAAAGATCCAACGTGCTTTGAAAAACAACGGATACTATTTAACCTACCAAGGCCACTACCTTAAAGTAGACGGTATCTATTGGGACTGTACCGTAAGGTCTGTCAAAGAGTTCCAGCATGACAAAGGATTGAAGGTAACCGGTAAGGTTGATGAAAAGACTGCCCTAAAACTCGGATTAATTAAAGGATAGGGGATTTCATTTCCCTATTTTTTCTATTTTTTTAAATCATTTCACCATTCAATATAATTCAATGTTTGCACCGGCATTATTGGAATAGATTTCAAAACAATACTTTTAATGATTTGTATTTCACATTAGCGTCATGCTTTCTAATAATATACTTACTTTATAAATGTACATATATACGTGCAAATCCTAAAATTGGAAACATTTATAAGGCACTAATTACTAACATTATATTAACAAAATATATATGCCAATTCGTACCATCACTATATCAGACGTTTTGTATGAATTGTCGAAAGTAACTTTTCGGTGATAACATGACAATAATGAATTTAATTGAAAATGCATTTTCAAAAAACGATTTTGAAAGGGTTATAAGGCTTTGCGATGAAATCCCAGAAAACCAAAAAGCAATAAGCTATAAGGCAAGAAGCCTTTGTCTTCTTGAAAGGCCTCATGAAGCATTGGACATTCTGGACAAGACCAATTATCCTGACAATCCATATCATCACTACATCAGGGCACAGGCGCTGATGGATATTGAACAATATGGTCAGGCAATCGAATGCTTTGAAGAGATTTTTGACCTTGAAGTGAATGATGAAACCTCCCTTGCATTCATGAAATTGGATTATAATATATGCCTCAGCTTAAGGCAAGACGAGCTGATAGAAATGGAAAAGTACGTCGATGCATGGGAAGTGAATCTCAAATCGCAATCTCCATATTCAATCGAAGGATTCACGAGACATGTAAGACAATATTCTTCAAGAGTAAAAAGCAGACAGTACCATGTGAGGATATCTTCTCACAAGGCAAAAGAAAAGCTGTTTGAATTTCTCGAAAAAAACGGATTTGAAATCAAAGACTTTGAAGGTCTTTTCTTTTTGATTGATGTGGTCGATAAAATATGCAAGGGTGATGACGGCAGAGGTGAAATCACAATTTCAGAGTCAAAATTCTATGACAAGGTTAACTTTCATCCCCATAACAAAATTGGGCTAAAAAATATATTTCATGAAAACGGAAAGATAGCATATGAAGGATATGTCCTAAACGGTGCACCATACGGTTTCGGGAAAGCCTACTTTGAAGACGGAACATTATACCGCGATGGCATATTTGACATTAAGGGAATAGTTCAGGGAAAGGAATATTATCCTTCAGGACAGCTTCGCTTTGAAGGCAACTGGTGTCTTACAAGAGGATATGGACCAAACGCACCCTGCAACGGCAATGCCTATGATGGGGATGGAAATCTGATATACTCTGGACAGCTTGAAATCAAAAGGAATGGCATGGGATGGCCGATGATTCAAAAGCCAAAAGGCTTTCCACCAGAACAGGAGAATAGACCAAAAATAGAATGTTATAATGGAGTGATAGAATGAAAATAAAAGATGGAATAGTAGGTTTGACAGTAGGAGATGCACTTGGAGTGCCTGTGGAGTTTCGCCCAAGAGAATATCTGATTGAAAATCCGGTAACAGGAATGATGGGTCATGGAACATACGACAAGCCAAAGGGAACCTGGTCTGACGATACATCACTGACACTGGCAACTATGCAGAGCATTGCAGCAAAAAATGCAATTGATTTGGAGGACATAATGAGGGAATTTGTGGCATATGCTCGGGAATCCAAATACTGCCAATATGAAGTATTCGACTACGGAAACACCACAATTGAAGCTATTAACAGATTCGAGAGAGGATATCCGGTTAACGAATGCGGAGGAAGAGATGAATATGACAACGGAAACGGATCTCTAATGAGAATACTGCCATTGGCATTCATTCCGGGCATTACATATGATGAAATCGAAAGCGTATCAGGACTTACACACGCCCATCCAAAATCCAAAATCTCCTGTGTGCTTTATATAGAAATAGCAAAGTCAATGCTTGAAAACAATCTTGAAATCGAAGAGCATATACAAAGGGCATGCGAAAAAATCCAGAAACATTATGAAGGTGTAGAGTATTTGGAGGAGTTTCGAGATATCTTTGAAATGGATTTCCATGTAACTGAAGGCAGAAGCTATGTCATAAAAACCCTTGAAGCTGTTCTTTATTGCCTTTTGGAAACTGAAAACTATAGGGATGCAGTCCTTAAGGCGGTAAATCTCGGCCGTGATACAGATACAGTAGCGGCCATTACAGGAGGGCTTGCAGGAATATACTATGGCGATATCCCTCAGGAGTGGATTGATGACATTCCACAAATGGACTATGTCCTTGGAATATGCAGTGACTTTGAGAATTTCTGCCTAAAAAATGAATGAGGAAATAACATGGGAGAGCTAACCCAATACATGTGTCTGAACTGTGATTTTACAATCCAGGACAATGACTTAAGGTATTTCATTGATGAGAAAACCAATTGCATAGTCATACATTCAATGGGAATGCGTACATTTGATATGGGGCGTGACAGCAAAATCAACGGGAAAATAATTCCGTCATTCTGCCCGCACTGCCTGAAAGAAGTGAATTTCTGTCATAATGATGATATAGTAAATGTTGAAAAGATAATAACTTCACTTGAAACTGATGAAAAAGAATTTAAAAAAGATTTGGATGAAAGATATCCCTTTCGAAAAAAGGCTGTCATGCTTAAAGGTGCCGTTGGGCCGAAAGATGAGTATGGTAAATGTCCAAAGTGCGGCAGGAAAATAGAACTGATAACGCAAGATAACCAAGAATGTCCAAAGTGCGGGGGCATGCTTCTAAGTTTTTTAGCCGCATTATATGATTAAGGATATAGTTAACTATATTGATGATAATTAAAAAATATGTTACTTAACAAGGTTGTGTTAAATATGAATTTCGAAAATCAACTTAAAGAATGTGATGAATTATATGAAAAACAGGATTATGAAGCTTTGATTGAAAAATGTGATGAAATACTTGGTCAATTTCCATACAATCCTAATGCAATATGCTATAAGGGAGTTTCCCTCCATAAACTGGGTGAAACTGATGAAGCATTAAATATACTTGAAAAAGGAGTCGAAACAAATCCTGACGATTGTCCTTTGAGAAATAATCTTGCATTGATATATTGTGAATTGGAAGAATACGAAAAAGTCCCTAAAGCTTTGCAAGGAAAGCTTTAAAGTCAAAGGTCCTGTTTGGATTGCATAATCAAATTCTCAAATCTGTTGAATAATCTCTCGGATTTTGGTGGCAAGCTAATGATTATATGGGCTGAAGTTTAATGTGGTGATAAGATGGATGAAGAAAACTTAAAAAATGATGCTGAAATTGATAATTCCCGTTTGGAGGAGTTGATTAAACAGGACATAACTCCCCAGATGCAAATGGAAGTATTTGATATATTGAAGAAATCCAGACTCTTCCTGCCGATTGATTTTGGAGAGGATGCATTCAAGGGAATTGAAAACACAGAACCTGACGATGTAATTGAAGGCCCGAAAGGTTTCAGCATTCAATTTTTAACTGACGATAATGGAAACAAGGCAGTTCCATTATTTACAAGTGAAGAGATGATGCAAAAGGCAGGTGTTCACACATCCGTAATGGTGATGTATATGAGCGACCTTGCAGGAATGCTTGCCCAAAGCGACAGGTATTCAATAATTTCAATCAACCCCTTCACTGAATTTGGTCTGAACATGCCGATTGAAGCATTTTTGGCACAGTTCGATTTCAAACCTGATTCATTGAAGGAGCTTCTGGCCAAAAAGGACATTAATGATGATGAATTAAAAGAAGCGCTCATGTCCTCCCAGATGATTGTGGGCTGTGTTGATGCAGAAGAAGGCACAAGTTTCGTTATGATATGGGATGATAACAAAAAGTCTCATCTTCCATTGTTTACAGACATTGAAGAGTTCAAAAAGATTTTTGAAAAATACTCAGACGATGTATATCCTCAGGCATATTATTTCGCTGACTTGGTAAAGGTTGCAAAAGATGATTTTGTGATAAATCCTGCATCAGAATCACTGATTTTGAGTCCTGAAGCATTTAAAGGATAGTGATAGTGTGCACTTGTCAAAATCAAGGTATTGCGAAGGAGTTCAGTGTAAAAAGATTTTATGGCTTAATGAACACATGCCGGATAATGCGGCTGATAAAGGCAGTGAAGCTATTCTTGAAACAGGAAGAAAAGTTGGAGAGCTTGCAAAGGGACTTTTCGGTGATTATGATGATGTTGTCTATGATAATGACATTGGCGTGAGAATTGAAAAAACCCAAAATCTTTTGAAGGATTGCCCCAGTGTCATTACCGAAGCGTCTTTTAGTCATGATGACAATTTCTGCAGTGTCGACATCCTTAAAAATGATGCTGACGGCGTGGAAATATATGAAGTGAAAAGCTCCACAGAAATCAAGGACATCTACCTGGATGACGTTGCATACCAGTACTTTGTTTTAACAAGCGCTGGATTAAATGTCAAAAAAGCAGCCATTGTCTACATTAACAATGAATACGTTAGAGGAAGTGAGCTGGATATGGCTCAGCTATTCAATATTGAGGATGTAACAGATATTGTCTGCCAAAAGCAGGATGAAATCAAAAGCAACATTTCAGCTTTCAATGATTTGGGACAAAGCGAACCTGAAATCGATATTGGGCAGCAGTGCTTTAATCCCTACCCATGCCCTTACTGGCAGTACTGCACAAGAAACCTGCCGACCCCCAATGTATTTGACATTGCAGTTATGCAGAGACGCTCCAAATTCAAGAAATACTATGATGGTAAGATTTCATTCGAAGATCTCGAAAATGAAAACCTCAACCCCAAATACCTGGAACAGATTGACTTCGAGCTTCATGACAGGGAACCGAAAATAATTAAATCTGCAATAGAAGATGTATTGAAGTCTTTGAGCTATCCATTGTATTTCATTGACTATGAAACCTGCCAGCATGCGATTCCTGAAATCGAAGGCACAAAGCCTTATCAGCAGATTCCTTTCCAATACTCGCTGCATATCATAGAAAAGAAAGGAGATTCATTAAAGCATAAGGAATTTCTGGCAGATGCAGATGATGATAATCTGATTAGAAACTTCGCCAAAAGTATGATTGCTGACATGCCGGAAGACGGAAGCGTAATCGTATACAACAAGGCATTTGAAGCTACACGAAACAAGGAAATCGGTGAGATGTATCCTGAATTCAAGGAGGATATGGAGAGATTCAATGCAAACATGGTTGATTTGATGGTGCCGTTTCGCGAAAGGAACTATTATACTAAGGAGATGGAAGGCTCATATTCAATCAAAAAGGTTTTGCCTGCACTATTTCCTGATGACCCTGAACTTGATTACAATGAATTGTCCTTGGTGCATAAGGGTGATGAGGCATCAAATGCATTTTTAAGCTTGAAAAATAAATCACCTGAAGAGCAAAAACCAATAAGAAAAGCACTGCTTGAATACTGCAGGCTTGACACTTTGGCTATGGTAAAGATTTGGGAAAAATTCAGGCAAGTGTTGTTTGAGTAAATTAATCCTGTTATGTATTAACAATCTGATAAGTTTCATCCATAATAATATCCTCCATTAATTAATTATAATTATTATCCTATTAATCTAAAGATTAAATATATTTTGTTTGAAATAAGAATAATTTAACGAATTGAAAGCAATATTGCACAATAAAATCAATAATAAAAAAATAAAACTAAATGGGAATTTGAAATTGAAGATAACTGATATTCAGTAAGATATTACTGTAGTTATCACTAAAGCAAAAATATGTCCAATGCCACACCATAAACAAAATACAAACACTAAATAGGCTCAATAATTATCGATTTTTCATCACTAAAAACTCTTTATTAGAAAACACTAAAATAATTCGAACAATTCGTATAAAACATATGATATAGTTGCGATACTTATCGTTTCAAGCACTAAAACTACAGTATTAAACTAATTTTCTAATAAAATAAGAACTTAATAATGGGATAGAGTTAAAAATAACTCTAAACCATTTAAAAATTGGAACCATAAAATGAATTCCAACGAATATCCAATAATACTACTTGCCTTTTTTAATATATAAAATTTTGTAAAAAAAGTAATACTTTATATAATAAAAGTAATAAATTATAGACTCTGGAACAGATAAAAATTCTATATAAAATTAGGAGTCATAGAATGATAAATCGAATATCCAAAATATTTTATCCTCCTAAGGAAGGTGAGTTGATGGTAGAAATGCTTCTTGACTGCATTATTTTTTTAACAGTCACTTATATTCCTACCTATATTGGTTAAGAATATAACAAGCATTTTTCTGATTGACGATTGATAGGAATCAAAGCTAGGTTAACAGTTTTCAAGGTGAGGATTCTAAAAAACGAACTTCGATGAAGTGGAATTTTAATTTGTGACATTATTTGAGAAATTGATTGAATTAATTAGTGTGGACCACCACTCCACTCTACCATCACCTCAATATATCAAAAAATCATTAACTTGGGAAAAATTTAAATTAAAAAAGCAACAATTAATCAATCACATATTTTACGAAAAATTCGTATAAAACAATACTGTTAATGGAATTTGGCGTATGGTTATATGAATTTAGGAGTGATTCAATGCATGAAATTGGTGGAATCTCGATAGGTGATGTGAATTATGATAAGGTATGCCTGAACTGCCGGCATTGGAGAGTGGAAGTGCAGTTGAAAGGATCCTCAAAGAGTGTCGTCTGCACAAAGGGTCAGGGCCACACAAATCCGAGTGACACATGTGCAATGTTTTCACCGAACCCTTCCCTTGACAGCGTCCAGAACCCTAATCAATATTTTGATAAGAAAAATAAGATGGATATCTGGAAACTCTGATTTTTTGGCGGTTCTTTGACAGATACCTAAAACATTAGGCAAGTGCCTGTATTAAATCATATACCTTGAAAGATGATTGGTATGAGCGGAAACAAAAACATTGCTGTTGACTATGCGGGTGGGTCTTACATCTCAGTTAAAGTCACAACCTCAATTCGAAGATATTGATTATTTTAACTTCGTTTTAGCATTCTATTTTTTTTAAAAGGCTTTTGATGGTTCAAAACCTTGTCGATTTTGCCGCAACATACAGGGAAGTTTTGTTTGGCAATGATGTTTTTGGTTTTTTCTGGTTATTGGAACAGTTTTGGCATCGGATAATTTGACTGATGAAATTTCTTTGGATGATGAATCATCTTCTCAGGCATTGAAACCCCATATATACTACAAATCAAAAACTGTAAAAGTTAAAATTATTTCTAAGTATATTTTTCTAAATCTACTTTATGTCAATAATTATTTTGCTTGCAGTTAGGCAAATTCATTGAAAAGATATAGGAGACCCGGTGGACTGGGGCGACGGTTTTATGGACGCCCAAAACCAGGGTTATGGAAACGACGATGAGGAAGATGATCATTTCTCAGATAAACTAGAAGCTGATAAGTATTCAAGAAAGGCAGGGGACCTTTGCAACCAACACAAATATGGCGATGCACTTCAATATATTAATCTTGCACTGGATATGAATGTCCTGAATGCCGGAAACTGGAACATCAAGGCAATTATCCTGGATTTCATGGGAAGGTACAGCGAGGCGGAAAAATGCTATAACACATCCTTTGGACTGTCACCACATAAAGTGGTTTGTGACAACAAGGCAAGGATGCTTCGCTATTGGGCCGGCAAACTTATCGAAGAGGCAAAGAAAAAGCCTGACGGACTTCCCACATTATATGATGCATGGGACATTAACAAAAGAGCAATCGATACGCTTCCGGGAGAGATAAAAGCGAAGAAAACATTGAAGATTATTTCAGTCAAAGGGATACGATTGATTTTTACATTGATTATGAAAAGAAATATCAAAAAAACGTCGAAAGCATTAAAAGCTATGACAAATCTGAGCTTTTCACTATTGCCGGAATGCATTTTTACAAAAACAGCATAAATCTTACACCAGGTATGGAATTGAAGCTTGTAAGGGAACCTTACAATGAATTTGACCGTGATGCCATTGCAGTATTTGTTAATGATGAAAAGATAGGCTATGTTGCAAACAGTGACTATACGAAATATTATCTGACATCATCTGCATTCGAAATCAAGGACAGGATTCAGGGTGTGGCTTCCGCAGAATATGTGCTGTATCTTGAAAGATATGCAGATATACAGTTTGCCATTGGAAGGCTGGTTGGATGAATACCAATAATTTTTATATGCTTTTAAACAAATCTCTAAACAGTGAAGTATTTATTAGACTTTCGAAGGGGTCTTTTTTATGAAATGTCCAAATTGTAATACAATAAATCCAGACAATGCCCAATTCTGCAGAAACTGTGGCATGAATTTGAATGAAACTGATATTCCCGAAGAGGAAATAGTGCATGTTCCTACAGTCGAAACCGATGCCGACTATCAGAAAGCCAATACGGGTTCCGGAAATGATGGGAGACAATCGGACTGGACATCCTGCTGCATTTGTCTGGTGGTCATATTTATTGCTTTTGCAATATTCAGTTTTCATTAAATCAATGGTTATATGACAGATCTTATGACTGATGAAATCGATTATGTCAAACGTTCCCAATACAGATTCAAGGTAGTGAAGTCTCTGGATAATGATGCAAAAATGCCATCACAGATTGCAAGGGATACAGAAATTTTTCAAAATCATATATCCAATGTCCTTAGGCAGTTAAGGGAGCATGAGCTTATTGAATGCATCAATCCCGTAGTCAGGAAAGGCAGACTGTACAGACTTACCGATAAGGGCGAGAAAGTTAGAGAAAATCTTTGATTATAATGCGAAAACCTATAGTCTCGTCGTGATGAGCGGCGAATTAGGTGCTTTATGGGTTCTTTAATCTTCACAAATTATTTTTACTGATTTATTTTCAACAATTTTAATAAATTCATTGTTTTTTCTTTCAACAGCTTGAAATGATGACCATGAAATCAAATCAGCAACTTGTAATCCTTTATAATTTACAGAATTAACGTGTTTTATATTGACAGGATAATTTTTTGGATTAATTAATTGATCATTAAATAATCTGTTGAAATCATCAATTTGATTTTTATTTTTTTTTTGTCTAGAATAATAATTGTTTTTTCATTTATGGGTATTGTTTTGGCGAGTTGTGATTCTAAAATATCATATAATAATTTTAAACAAATCAACAAATCAGCCAAAATTTAGGCAGACACCATTAATAAAAATCATCTTAATGAAAGCAATTGCTTTAGTTGACTTATATTCATTTTTTTACAAAAATTATTTCATATAATGTTACTTATGTAGAATATCCAATATTTTACATGCATTATGGGAGAAAGAATTATGAAGTTTAAAAGTATAATGTTTGTCAGCATATTGCTGCTGGCAATATTGGCAATAGGTGCTGTCAGTGCATCTGATGGTCATGATTCAGATAACCTGACAGTTTCAAACGATAAGACAGGCTTGGACGTTGACAAGCTTGCTGTCGTTGAAAATGATGAAAATCTGACGGACGAATATGAATATTTTGAAGATGACTATGATATAACTTTTGCTAAAAGCGTTAATATTGATGTTGAAGAATCTGAATTTCTTTTTTATAATTTTTATGATGATATAGGCGGTTCTGTTGCAATCCATGTTAATGGAAGTGAAGTTTATAATACTACTGATTTAGATTATGGTTATGTTGAGTTAAGCGAGTTGAATATTCCTAATCTCGATTATGGAACTTATAAGGTGGACTTTATTTATTCCGGTGATGAAAGTCATGATGGATTTGTAAAATCCGCCAATGTTGAGTTTACATATAAATTCTATGTATATCCTGATGATGATATCTATAATTTTGGCTATGGTGAGGATGTTGAATTTTATGCAGCGCTTCCTTCCATTGCAGGCAGTATCGAATATGTGGTTAACGGTAAAAAATACACAATTTCAAAAGAAGATATTGGCATTATTGTTGTCAAGGCACAGGATTTAAAAATGGGCAAAAACAACATCAGCTTTTCATATATCCCTAACCGTGGACCTGTTAAAACTGATTACTGTCTGATAAATGTTAAATATTTGGTTGAGATTGTTCCACAAGAAATCCTATATGACGGGGTGGCATACCTTACATTGGAATTGCCGAGTGATGCAAAAGGGGATTTGAACATATATAAAGTTGAATATTCATGGGATGATGAATATGGATATCGTCCTGTATTGACCCTAATCAAAAATGTCAAAGTCGAAAACGGAATTGTCAATGAATCCCTGTCAGGTTTAGGCCCAGGATATCACAAAATTTATGCAAATTACACAGGAAGCGATTATTTAGTGGGCATGAAAGGAATGGATGCTGATGTATATGATGAAATGTATAGTATAGGTGTTTCATTCAATCCAAAAGTTGTTTTCCCCGCAAAAATGTGGAAAAATGGAGTGTATGACTGTGAATTTATATTGCCTGACAATTACAGTGGTATTTTGACTGTGAATGTGGGTGAAGAAGAAAAAACATACAATGTCGTTAATGGAAAAGGAAAATTTGTCGTAAACGCTTCAAAATTTGATTATAGTGAGGAGTTATATTTATATTTTGAAGGCAAAGACGGTTATCGTTATAGTGATTATTTCTATCCTACAATAATGAATCAAGACCCTGAAACTAAATTGGAACTTTATGAACATGACTATCAGTTTATTGTAAAAGGCAAAGAAAGCTATTATGCATGGTTCAATATTGATGATTGTGATGTAAAAGTCTATGTTGATGACGTTTTTTATGGTGTAGAGAATGATGGATATGTATATATTGAAACAGGCAATTTGACATTGGGAAAACATGATGTGAGATTTGAAGTTTCCGGTGATGACTATTTCGTTCCTTCAACAGCTCATGATTCATTCAATGTGACTTACATTAACTTTTACATCCCTGAGAATATTATTATTGGAGAACACTATGGCAGTTCATCCACAGCTTATATTGTGATTGCAAAAGATGTAACCGGTGAAGCAAAATTGATAGTGGACGGCGTTGAAACTGAAAGCGAAAAAATCACCGGTTCAAATGTTTATTTCGATTTGGATTCCATAAGCTATGGAAATCACACAGTAACCCTTGCTTATCAAAATGGAAATTATGCCTCTTCAAGCAAAACTGGCAGTGTCAATGCAAAATACAGATATTATCTAGATTTTGGTGATTTGATTTATGACGACGGTGAAGCAACTGTATATTTGCCAAATGGTGCTACAGGTGATGTAAAGGTAATAATTAATGGAAAAGAATTCAAGGAAACTGTTAAGGACGGCAAAGCTACATTCCATATTACAGGCATTCTAGCAGGTAAATATGAAACAACAGTAATATACAGCGGTGATGAAAAATATCCTTCAGAAACAGTGAAATTCAATACAACCATATACTATCAAATAAATCGAAACTTCAACAATGACGTCTTCGTTGATGATTTGAAAGATTCACTGATTACATTATACATGCCTGAAGATGCAAGAGGTAACTTAACTGTTTATCTCGAGGATTGGGATGGTGATGAAGGTGATTATGTCTATAAAAAGGTTGCAAGTTCGGAATTTATAGGTGGAAAAGCTCAAATCGCTCTCAGCCAATTTTCTAATGAATTAAAATCTTATGAGCAGTTTGTCGTAAAATATGAAGGCGATGACTATGAGGTTGAAGATTATGATTTTGACGTAGAGCTGAAAGTATTTGATGTAATCGGGCCTGATGATGAGGAACACCTCCGGATTGGGCAAAACATTGAATATAAAGTTAAAGTTCCAAAAAATGCACATGGATACATACAGGTTTACGCAGGAATAGATTATGAAGATTTGATTATGGATAATGTGCCTATTTCAAATGGAGTGGCTACAATACCTCTTAAATATGATGAAATGGGATTATGGGGTATTAAAATTCTATATGTAGGAAGCGACTATGAAATTGAAGATTATGAAAGGTTTATCATATGGCCGGATAATGTTACATTGGCAAGTGTCGCCAGTGGGGATGAGGCAGTATTTACAGTCCAAATGCCTGAAGATTCATCAGGTAACGTTACCATAATGATTTACAGGATAGGTGGTGATCATGAATATAAGGAAATAACTATTCCTTATGTCGGCACAGCTGTTTTCAAAGCCTCAGACATTCCTGCAGGATATTGGAGTCTGGATAATTTCAATGTTACAAGTGACAAGTACGGCTTTTTCAGATTCTCATTTACAACATGGTGGTGGGCACAAGGATTTTATGATTACTTTAAAGTCATGAATTCAAATGCAACCAAGATTGACCCTAAGTTGTCTGTGAGTGTGGATGATGTTGATGCTGGTCAAAGTGCTGTTGTTAAGATTTCTTTGAATGAGACTATTTCTGGCAGTGTTTTGTTGAGTGTTGGCGGTTCCAATTATACTGTTTCTGTCAGGAATGGTGTGGCAAGTAAGGCTGTCTCTGGTTTGGCTGTTGGAACATATGATGCTGTTGTTTATTATGCTGGAAGTGAGTATTTCACTGCGTCTCAAAAGACTGCTTCATTTAAAGTAAATGTGGTTCCAATTGATCCTAAGTTGTCTGTGAGTGTGGATGATGTTGATGCTGGTCAAAGTGCTGTTGTTA